>SESA01000201.1_pt1 | contig 41852 bp, 45 predicted proteins | sample 3171451 | NCBI WGS metagenome assembly SESA01 (sample SAMN06051862, study PRJNA518727) | freshwater metagenome | biome: subpolar coniferous forest; feature: holomictic lake; material: water; isolation source: holomictic Lake 227, 8 m depth | place: Canada: near Kenora, Ontario | collected...
GATCTGAAGCTAAGTTGACGCGGGATTATATTATTCATAACGGCGGCCTGGGCCAGATTACCGCGAATAATATTGTAGGCCAAAAGATGCACCGCGATTTCTTTTTGCACCATCTCCGGGGTTTTACAGCGTAACATTTCCATGCCCATATGGGTTTTATTGACAAGAAAATCCGATTCGATTTTCCAGCGCTCTTTATAGAGGCTTGCCAGTTCCTGCTTGTTGAATTGTTTGGCATTAAGCAGGGTCGTGACATGAACAATGCCCTTGACCTTGAATTCCCTGACGGTAATAACCTCAGGTAAATCGGCATAATCCAGCGCAGTCATCCATACCGGTTTCCGTTTAGGTTTTTTCCATTCAACCTGATGATCTTTGGCACCCAGTTTAAAATCCGCTTTTTTATTGGCATGAAGCGGGAACAGCACGGGAATGCCTTTAGCTTGCATTAAGGCAATAATGGCAAAGGTACAGTAATATCGATCACCCAAGAGAAAGTCTCCGGCTACCAGCGTGTTCAACATTTGACTGAACAGCGAGGTCTCACCGGTACCCTTACCTTGATAGGCGGCCATGCGATAATCGATAACAGTTCCCGTCGCCAGCGAGATTAACGCAACCAAACGTGCAATGGGATAAGGGCTTGCTGTCATCACGTTCCTTCATCACCTGTATCAGTTTCTGTTTGATGCTCCAAGCGGTATTGTAGGAAACACCCAATTGGCGGTGTAATGAAAGAGCTGAAATACCTGTTTTCGCTTGCGTGACCAAGTGGATCTCGAGAAACCAAGTGGTTAACGGGAGCTTCGTCGCAGAAAAAATGGTACCGCTTATGAGGGAATGTTGATGATGGCAGCGATTGCACTGATAGACCGCCCGTGCTTTCAGAGTAAAGTAGGTTTTCCCTCCACACTCCGGACAAACATAGTCTTGAGGCCAACGGTACTGAAACAAGGCTTTTCGACACTGCTCTTCAGTTCCATAATCTTTCCTGAACTTAACCAGGCTATAGTCTTTTTGAAATTGTACTTTGTTTTTCATGACCTTACGCTCATTCATATGTTGGTGCTCTGAGTAAAGACTTTTTTATGATTTTGACTATTCTTTGTGGGTAATCAGGAAAAGATATTCGCCATTATCTCATTGGTTTTGAGTATAAAGATGCTAGTCTCGTTAGTTCAATTTTAACCTAAGAGTATGAATATTCTTTACAAGTATTTACATCAACTATACATAACAAAACGCTGTACCGGACCAGTCGGTGAACCTAACATTAGACATAAGGAACCTTTAATAATGAACCTCCCCGCCAAATCCGAATGGCTCATACCCGCAGGTTTAATTGCGCTCAGCTTCATCCCGATTGTTGCCGGCACTTTCCGCGTGGTTGGACTTGGCAGCGGTGCAGAGATTACGCCAGATAACGCAAGGTTCTTCGCGGCACCCTTGTCAGTGGTGCTGCACATTATTAGCACCGTGATCTACTGCGTTCTCGGCGCTTTCCAATTTCTCCCCCAGCTTCCGCCGCCGCAAAACCCAATTGGCACCGTGCGACCGGGCGGATACTGATTCCTTGCGGGCTTGGCGTCGCACTCTCGGGCCTGTGGATGACCCTGTTTTATCCGCCAGTCAATTTTGACGGCCCGGTCCTTTACGCAATCCGACTTCTGGTTGGCTCGGCGATGGCCTTATGTCTATGTCTCGGCTTTGCTGCTATCCGCAAGCGCGACATCCCGCATCACCGAGCCTGGATGATGCACGGCTATGCCCTTGGTCTGGGTGCCGGTACACAGGTTTTTACTCATCTCCCGATGTTCCTGTTTCCGAGCATACAAGGGGAACTGGCAAGGACACTCTGCATGGGAGCGGGCTGGGTCATCAACCTTGCGGTGGCCGAATGGTTAATTTCGCGTAAGCGCCGCAGGCAGTCAATTTGAAAGCTCACTTTTCGCTGCCAGTTATGTCGAACGTAATTGAACGGCGGCTTTAAAGTATATTGCAGACGTTGGTTGATCTAAACCGTCTGGCCGCTCTTGGCCGTGAGCTGGCGGTCATTTCCAACTAAAAATCAAAACACTCTCGGGGTGGCTTGGGTTATGGGCTATTTTTTAAATAAATCTCCCGCTGCCTCTTGCCATCCCCCTTTTTTAAAGGTGGAGGTGCATACTGACCATAGCGAGAGCTTCAACGACCGTATTTTCCATCTTGAATACTGTGTTAAAACCGCACATATTAAATACTGACTGGACGTTTCCCTTGACGTTCGCCAAACAGGCCCGGCCACCTTTTGCATTCAGTAATTTGGCCATAACCAAGAGCCCGCGCAAGCCGGCGCTGCTAATGTAGTCAAGTTGTTCAAAGTCGACCACCATATAAATATGCCCGCTATCAATCAATTCCTGAATTTTTTTTTCATACGCCGGCGCAGTAACCGCATCCAGCCTCCCGCTAACCGTTACAACGACGGCATTATTTTCTATTCTGGTTTGCAAATTCATGGATGACATTCCTCAAGGGAGGTTATTTTTTAATCAGTAATTGTAATCTGTTTTTGCCGTTCAGGCGCAGGTACTCAATGCTTTCGGTCAATTTTGTTATGATCGTCAAGCCCAGATCATCGTCGGATAAGTTGTCGCTCGCAAGCGGATCTGCTGCCTCTCCCGTACTTTCACAGACCACCTCCAGGTGCTCGCTCTTTTCCAAACAGGCAATAGTCAAATCAAGCACTATCGAAGGCAAATACGGGGTGTAAACTTGCAGTAATTCTTCAACCAACAACAATAAGCTGTCTCTGGTTTTCTTTGGCAGGATCTGTTTTTCACAAAACGTCTCGATTTCCGCATTCATGGCATACAGATCATAATCAGGCGAACTGATGCGGCGGGTATAACTACGAATCCTTTGGATGAACGCCCGGGTCTTTTCTTTTTGAGGGTTATCAAAAATCTGTTCCGGGGAACCTTCTTCGTAGATAATCCCTTCGTCCATATACAATATCCGGGTTGATACGTCACGGGCAAAGTCCATTTCATGGGTAACAATCAGCATGGTCATACCTTCCCTGGCAAGACGACGTATAACGGATAGCACTTCACTTACCCTGGTTGGATCCAGCGCTGAAGTGGGTTCGTCAAACAGGATGATCTGGGGTTCCATCGCCATGCAGCGGGCAATAGCCACACGCTGTTGTTGACCACCGGAAAGCTCGTCCGGAAAACTATCGGCTTTTTCGGCCAGCCCCACCAGCCTCAGAAGATCCATGGCTTTTAGCTGCGCAGCTTTTTTGTCCATTCCCTTAAGCTTGATGGGCCCGATGGTCAGGTTTCCCAGCACGGACAGGTGGGAAAAAAGATTAAATGATTGAAACACCATGCTCATTTTCTGGCGTATTTTAGCCACATCGGCCTTTTTATCGAGAATATCTACGCCGTTGATGTGGATAGTCCCACCGCTTGGAAATTCGAGCAAGTTAAGACATCGCAGAAAGGTGCTTTTCCCGAGACCGGAAGCGCCGATGATGGAGACAACCTCGCCGGTTTTTATTTCCGTCGTGATGTCTTTCAGGACGACCAAGCCGCCGAATTTTTTTGACAAATGCTCAACTCTTATCATGACTTACCTTGCGTGCGCCTTTTGTATTTCGGGTCGGTGATCCGCTCAAGATAATCCAGTGACTCGATTAGAACCCATGATATGGCAAAATACAGGATTGCGATCATGATCAGCGGAAAGAACGCGTCAAAAGTGCGGCTGCGAATGATATCGCTGGCCTTTGTCAAATCCTGTACAGCGATGTAGCCGACGATGGAGGTCATCTTGACCAAGGAGATGAATTCCCCCTTATAAACCGGCAAAATACGCTGCACGGTCTGCGGGAGGATGATGTACCGGAAAGTCTTTAATTTGCTAAAGCCCATGGAGATACCGGATTCGGTCTGGCCTTTGTCTATTCCCTCGATGCCGGATCTGAATATCTCGGACACGTAGGCGGCAAAATTCATCCCGAAGGCAATAATAGCCACCAACACCGGATTGATGTCGATTGATGCGAAGACGACATAGAAAATCAGCATCAACAGAACCAGAACCGGTATGCCGCGAACGATGTTGATATAAATCCTGGCAGGCAGGTTAAGGATAGTCCGCTTTGACATCCGCATAAAACAGACCAACCCACCTAGCACGGTTCCGAAGAGCATAGCGAATAGGGAAATGACCACGGTCGTTTTCAGTCCGTCCCAGATCAGGAGGTAGCGACTTTCCTGGATAATGTTGCTGTAAAAACTGTTGACGAGCCCGGAGAGGAATGAGGAGGTTTCCGTTACTGCCTTGACACCGGAATCATAGCCTGCCAAATTCTTCCTGAGGGCAAATACGTTGGCTCCGAGCTCATAGTAGGGATCCGAAAAATCGATCCGGGTTTTGCGCTCTTTGGTGAGCATCAAGGTGCTGTCAATCATGGCGATCTTACCGGCTGAAACAGCGGCGATCAGGTTGCCGAACTCCATATCAGAGTATTCGACCTTTTTGTTGAGATAGGCCCCGAAGCGCTCCGCAAGCTCGATATCAAAGCCAATCAACTTGTTGTCCCGGATTGCGGCGAAAGGCAGCCCCTTGTCGCTGACAATGCCAACGACGAGGACGCCATTGGCACCCGAATTGGAGATCTCCGGCATCATGGTGTCGGCATTTTTTAGCCAGCGCTTCACCATATCGTCGAAGTCGCCATTAGACTTGATTTGTTTGAGGAAAACATTGAACCGTTCCCGCAAGATACCGTTCTCCTTGTTGAAACCCATCCCGATCGGGTAGGACAGCAAAGAATTCCCCAGTAACCCAAGCTCACTGTCGCCGCGAAGAATTTCAAGCAGCGTTTCCCGGGTATAGATAGCGGCATCGACTTTTCCCGACCGCACGGCCAACAGCAGGTCGGGCAGGGATTTGTATTGAAGAATGGTTGCTTTCGGGTAGTGCTCCATGGCATAGGTATCGTGGACTGAACCTAGCAGCACACCGATGCGTTGGTCTTGGAGATCGGCAATCGAAGCCAGTTTTTTCTGGCTGCTTTGGGCAGATTCAATATTATTCACGGGCAAGATATTTTTCTTCAATGCAAATACCTTGGTATCCATTTCGTAATAGGGGTCGGAAAAATTGATTTGTTTTTTTCTCTCTTCCGTCACATAAATGGCACTGGCAATCAGGTCGGCCTTACCCGTTGAAACGGCAGCAATCAGGCTACCGAAATCCATGTTGGCAATCTTGAGCCCTTTCCCGACATAGGCCGCGAACCTTTCGGAAAGCTCAATATCAAACCCGGTCTGCCGATTATCTTTAACGGCATTAAAAGGGAGTCCGACATCGCTGGTGCCAACGACAATTTCGCCATTCGGTTTTGCGGGCCCGATGACGGGCATATAAGTGTCGTCTTGTTCCATCCAGCGCTGGATCATATCTGCGTGGATGCCATTTTCCTTGATCTGCGCTAAAAATTGATTAAATTGAGCCATCAGAGCCTCATTGTCTTTTTTGAAGCCGACGCCTATCGAAAATGAAAACAACGGATCACCTAACAATCCCAAACTGTCGTCCTGGCGCATGATTTCGCGCAAAGGCCCGGCATCGAATAGTGCGGCATCGACCTTGCCGGTCTTGACCGCCAAAACGACATCGGCAGGGGACTTATAGTGGAGGATAGTAGCATCTGGATAGTTTTTCAGCGCATAAGTGTCATGAGCGGAGCCAAGCAGCACCCCGATTCGCTTGTTTTTCAAGTCGCCGACGGATGCGAGCTCTGAGTCTTGCTGTTTAGCCGTATCACCTGGCTTCACAGACGTTTCCTGTTTGGCTGTAGACTCCGGCAATGGCAGCCGTCTAACCAGCGCTGAAATGTCATTTTCAACATACGGAAGAGAAAACAGCACCAGTTTCTTATGCTCTTCGGTGACAATTTCACTTTTTCTGCAACCAACGAGAAAAGCGATTGCCGCCAGAATTATTACCATTAACAGTGTTTTTTGTTTCATATCCCCTTCCCTGCATAGTTTATGATGACTTTATTTGACGTCATTTTTATAGCCAGCATGGTAATGTCGTCTGATTGGGGTGCACCATTGACATGGCCTGTCAGTTCTGTGCTTATGTAGTGGATCATGTCTAAAAGTTTTTCTTTTGGGGCCAGTTGCAAAGCTTTCAGCAACTGCGCCTCCCCATACATTTCTTCTTTTGGGTTTCTTGCCTCAGTCACGCCGTCTGTATAAAGAAACAGGGTATCCCCAGGTTTTAAAGTGATACGTTCAGTCTCATAGAGGGTTTCCATTAGGGGGCCAAGCATAAATCCCGGTTTCAAGGTGAGGTATCTTACACCCTGCGCGTCAATGATCAGCGGAGGATTGTGTCCGGCATTGGCAAAACGCACGTCCCCGGTGGTGATATCAAGGATGGCGCAGAACACCGTGGTGAACATGCAGCTCTCATTGTCCGATGCGAGAATATTGTTAACGGAGAAAAGCATTTTATCAGGCTCGCCCAGGCGCTGGCCTTCAGTCTTTAGCAGGGTTTTGGCCACCATCATGTAAAGCGCAGCGGGGATTCCCTTGTCGGAAACGTCCGCAATAAGAAAACAAAGATTATTCTCGTCAATGAAAAAGAAGTCGTAGAAATCACCCCCAATCTCTTTGGCAGGAACCATCGATGCGTAAATATCAAACTCGGGATGATCGGGAAAGGGGGGGAAGGTGCGCGGCAGCAGGCTGGCTTGGATAATGGTGGCGAGTTTGAGCTCGCTCTGGATGCGTTCCTTGGCGGCCGTGGTCGCGGTCAGATTCTTGATGTATTCTTTGAGCGACTCCTTCATCACCTGAAAGTCGTGCGTGAGCACACCCACCTCATCATTCGATCGCGCCGTTGGCAATGCCACGTCAAAGTTTCCGGAAGCGATCTCATCGGTCGCCTCAGTCAGTAATTGCAGCGGTTTTATGATGGCCCTGGCAATGTAAATAACCGCCAGGGTCAGCAGCAATATCCCGATAAAACCCATCGCCGCCATGGTCATGCTCAACTTTCTGACATTCTCCAGAAATTCTGCCTCAGGAAAAACGACGGCAAGCGTCCAGCCTGTCGACGGGATCGGCGCGGAATACATCCAGCTCCTTGTGCCTGCCAGGCTGGTGTAATGAACGAAGCCGGACTCGCCCCTGATCATTTTCTTGCCTAGCTCCCTGAGGGAGGGATCATTGCGGGCCTCCGCGATGCTGAAGAAGGTTTCGTTCATGATGGCGTCCTTCAACACCGGGTGGGCAAGAATCATCCCGTTACGGGAAAGGAGCGCCGCGTAGCCAGTCTTAAGTATCTTGACGGAGGCGATAAGCGCCGTCAAAGAATCAAGGGAAATGTCTGCTTCCACAATTCCCTTGAGTTGTTTCGTTTCGCCCTTTCTATGATAGAACGGGATTGAACAGGTAGACATCAGAATATTGCCCCCGCCTTCATCGAAATAAGGTTCGCTCCATTCGAGTTTGCCCAACTCACGCGGAATTTGATACCAATCCCAATACAGGTAAGGCTCGTGCTGATAGGTCTTTTCCAAGTGGCTAAAAACGATTTCCCCCTTTTCCCGGTAATAATAGGGCGCATACAGGCGCTGTGTGGCGCTGAAAGCATAGGGTTCAAAGGCAATGCCTGAGCCATAAATTTCGGGATTGTTTTCGACGGTCGTTCTAAGCAAGGAATGGAGTTGTTGCCCGGTATAGTTGCCTGTCTCCAGCGAGTGGGCAACCCCTTGTGTCACTTTGGCAACCGCAGTCAACTGTATCTCTATCCGATTGACCAATGACATGACCAGGTTGCGGGCATTGCTTTCCAGCTCCGTTTGCAGGAAGACGCGGGATTGGTAATAGTTATAGCCGAGTGTCACGGCAAAGATGACAACGCTGAAAAGCGTGATAACCAAAGCGAGCCTGGTGACGATGCTATTTTTTCCCGGCATCAGCCCTCCATGAAAATATGGCATAGTCAGGATAAGTGCGGATCAGACCCTGTTTTTGCAGGGCATGGCATACGGCCAGGTAGTCCAGCTCCTTTAGTTGTCCGAACCCTGCCTCGGGAGCCGCAGGCATCATTAGCTCCCGCATCCGGTCAAGCATCCATTTCTGATGCATCCTGCCAGCGGGCAATTGGGCTTCGTGCATGTATTTGAGGACTATGTCCAGCGCTTCGTCCGGATGATCAAAGGCGTAGCGCCAACCCTCCAGCGATGCCGTGACAAAGGCAGTTGCCAGGGCAGGATCTTTGAGGAGAGTCTTTTCCATGGTGTAAATCCCGTCCTCCAAGAAATTCATGCCTTGATCCCGGAGGAAAATGACATTCAATTCCTCGGGATCAATGCCGGAATCGAGGATGGTGTGATACTCATTAAACCACATAGCGGATGTCACATCGACGCCACCGCGCAGAAAGAGATTGACGGTGTGGGACTGGCGCACTTCTCGAACTTTGATATGTCGGTTGGCGAAGAACCTGCGGATCGGTATTGATACCTCGTTCCCCCATAACCCCACTTTTTTGCCCTCCATATCGGTAATGGTCTTGATGCCGGCCGTTTTTTTTGAAATCAGCATCATCGAAGATCGCTGAATGATTTGGGCCAAATTTACGAATTCGGTTCCTGCAGAACGATGCTGTAGGGCGCTGGATAAACAAAGAATGGCGAAGTCGGCAATGCCTTTCTCTAAAGCGTCAGAGGAAGAATGTCCGGGCCCTGCCCTGAGTATTTTGAGGTCAATGCCATTGCGTGCATAGATTCCCTTGTCAAGCGCTACGTAATAGCCGGCAAACTGGGCTTGTGGTGTCCACAACGGCATGAAGGTAGCCTTTTTCAATGGCGTTTCGGCTGCGCCAAGAGGAAGCATTACGACCCCTGCTATGAAAAATAGAAACATCACTGCAGTGATCGGATACTTCTTTCGTTGAGTGCGTTTCTGATGCCACATCTTGTTCATGATTACTTCTATTTGATCCTTCAGGATAAAGGCGACTCACTAAAAGACCCTGCATAACCGACCAATCCAGTGAATTATTGTAATTTCAAAGGGAAGCGACTGGCAATTAAAGCGGGTTATCCATTGCCTGATTCCGCCAACAATTACCGTCAACAAACCCTACAAAACCACACTATAAAACTTTTATAAAGTATACTCTGAAATATTTTTTACAACCAGATGATAGAAGTTAGTTTCATAAAAACCTTTACCTATTATTTTATAATAATTTGACTAATCTATCGAACCCACCCAAGCACGTATCTCATTATGACCACAACCAATCAGGTTTCATATTTCTGGGAGTGAGCGACTCAACTTTCCGGCAGATTAAGGCCATGAAATCGAGCAGGTGTTCCCAGCCATCGAAGCACCTGTAGTGACAGACCCCAATTAATTTGTGCTAGACTGTCGTTTTAAATAAGCGATAAATTAAATAGATGCCTCGACCGCCTATTGAAATTCTTGGTGCAGTTCAACGACAGGATAGCCAGAACGCGGATATCCCTGTTTTCGGCGTCACCTTAGAGAAAGCCAACCGTTACAACAGACCCGCAACCATGGAGCAGTAGCATGAGACGCCAGGATGCGGTGGTCAACCCGGAATCCGCGCAGCTCTATAAGCTGCTGTGCTGGGGGCTGGCCGTGGAGGTGCCTATCGTGATCATGATGATCACCAGCGCGGTGCTGGCCGACTCCGCAGCGCTCATTGCCATCGCTGCCCAGTCAGGGATCGCACTTGTCATCAACGGCTTCGCCGTCTACGCGATGCTCCAGGTGATGCGCGAGAACGCTTATAACTTCCCCTACGGAGCGGGTAAACTCGAGAATTTCTCCGCCTTCCTATGCGGGATTTTCTACGTCCCGTCGGGGCTCTTTGTTATCTTCGAATCCGTCGAGCGGCTGATCCATGCGCCCGAGGTGGGCTACCTCTTGGGTCTGATCCCTGTGTCGATAACATTTCTTAGCGGCGCTGTGCTCTTCATCTTCGCCTCCCGCCTGATGCGCCGCACGCACAATCCCTCGCCGCTGCTCATCTCGTACAGGGCGGACTACCTCATTGGGATGCTTACCGACGGCGGCGTCATCATCGCCTTCGCGATAGCGACGGTGCTTGTTGATCTCGGCGAACCGGCCATTGGCGACCGCATCGACCCGGCAGTTGCCCTCGCCATCGCCTTCTACATGCTCTGGGTCGGCGTGTCGCTGGTGCGGCAAAATTTCCGCGCCCTTATGGATCTTCCGCTCTCAGAGGATGAGCAGATTATGGTCACGCGCGTGCTTGCCCGTTACTACACCGACTACGACTTTCTCGGCATCCTGTGTACGCGATCAAGCGGCACTCGTCGCTTCGTGGAAATCGAACTGGGCTTCAACGGCAAGAAGAGCATGGAGCATGTCCACGTCCTAAGCCGCAACATGGTGGAGGCTCTGGGCGAAGAACTGCCCGGCCTGCACTTTCGCATCGTGCCGGTGTGGGAGCCAGAGGATTGAGGGCCGGCGCGTTACCGTGATTGGCCCAAACGATATTGGTAAATCAACTCTGCTGCGTACTTTGGTGAGTGAGCTGGCACCGGATGCCACACTGCCCCGCTTAAGTTGATTGCCGACACCTTCAAACTGGACGGAGCTTGTAACCCCGTCCTTAACGCGCTCAAGATACCGAAGCGTGGGAACGATGTAAAAATTTAATATTAATCTATTAATCTGTGGCAGTTTTTTTGCGCGTTCCCGAGTTGACGTTATAGCTGTACGAGTGTGCCGAAAACGCCACCACGCGCTACGCTTGGGTGGTTCCTGCCTAGAATTTAAATCATCTTTTCGATGGGACTTGGAGCAATCATGCACCAACAGACAACTTGAAAGCGTTGTATTAAAGTCCTTGGCAAGATTTCTCAATAGCCATCATGGAGGAACATTATTTGATGGCCGGATTGTTGGCTTAGAAAACGATTTCAAGACACTTAAAAAAACAAAATCAGGATGGCTTTGACAGACCCTGATGACAGCGATAGCGGCTAATCTTGGCGCTGATTTATGCACACACATTAGTAGTTTGTTTCATGTCATAGAGACTAATGCTGTTTGTCGACTGATTGTTTTACCCTCCGACAGACCGGTATCTTTAAACCAGGGAAACGCGCTAAAACTGTTTCTCAGAACGGGTGGTGGATCGCGGGATTTAAATATCCAGGAGGCGCTGGAGTTTGCGCCCATCCGCTGCAAAAGTACCCGTTAGCAAGTGCAGTCGGGTGTCATAAATTCTTAACAATAAAAAACTATTGGTTTTTGAGATAGAATGATAGCATTTGGAAGACTACGTGACAGTTCAGTGGGTAGTTTACATTCAGTCAGGTATCTAATACAGTAATCGCTTGTTAATTAACGAATACATTGCCGGAACTGCCGTAATTAACAACCTGGCCGTTCTAAATCCAGCAAATAATTAAGAAGCGTCTAAATTAATGGTTATCTGTCTGGCTTTTTATTGACACTTAAAAGTTAGAGAAGAAATATGAAACAATATAGTGCTGAATTTATTGGAACATTTTGGTTGGTTCTGGGTGGTTGCGGTAGTGCGGTTTTGGATGCGGCTTTTCCTGACCTGGGCATAGGCTTTCTGGGCGTGGCTTTTGCCTTTGGCCTAACTGTTTTGACCATGGCTTATGCGATAGGCCACGTTTCCGGTTGTCATCTTAATCCCGCCGTATCCATCGGACTTTGGGCAGGTGGCCGTTTTCCGGCAAATAAACTGTTACCTTATATTATCGCTCAATGTTTGGGCGCGATAGTTGCAGGCGGAGTATTGTATCTGATTGTTAGCGGCAAAGCTGATTTTACGACAATCGGTGGTTTTGCTTCCAATGGCTACGGTGAGCATTCGCCCGGCGGATTTTCCTTGTTAGCCGCACTGGTGACAGAAATTGTCATGACCATGATGTTTCTTTTCATCATTTTATCAGTTACCCACAAAAATGCACCCAGTGGCTTTGCCGGTCTTGCCATTGGTTTAAGCCTGACCTTGATTCATTTAATCTCTATCCCTGTCACCAATACCTCGGTCAACCCGGCAAGAAGTCTTGGCGTTGCAATTTACGCAGGCGACTGGGCATTAGGCCAACTTTGGCTTTTTTGGGTTGCCCCCATTGCCGGTGCTTTACTAGGTGCGTTAATTTATCGTTTTATCGGGAATGATGAAGATTAATTGATCTATTAATAATGATAATGGCTATGCTAATTACGAAGACACGAAGGACAAGTAGAAAAACTTTATGTCCTTTGTGGGTTAGTAACGAGCACGAAATAGGTAAAGCAACTTGAACCTCTGGTTTATTTAGCAGCGAATTTTTCGGCATCGTTTATTTCCTCGGTTGACACTTTTAGCAATGACAACTGCTGTCGGGCTAGCGCTAGATAGATAGCGTAACCCGACAAATCCAAATGTATGTGTCAACCACTTTTGGGCTTCTATAAAAGATGTCCATTTTTTAAATGTAAACAGGTTCAAGTTAAACCATGCACGTTCCTGAATTAACGCCATAGCTTAATGGCTAACTTGAGCAATCCAGTCTTGCAGGTTGTAATAATTGGTAATGCGAGCCACTTTGTTGTCACGGATTTCAAAAAACGCACCGGCGGGTAAATTATATTTTTGTCCTTTTGCCGCTGGCAGACCTTCATCTGTTTTAATATATTCGCCCAATACCACAAATTCAGCAGCGGCACGTTTGCCATCGGCTGTCGCCATAATAACCATATCAACCAGTTGTTCTTTGTAGTTGAAGTTCATGCACCCCATGAACTGGGTAAAGGCTTCTTTGCCAATTTCCCGTTTGCCTTGATTGATGTCATGGATTACATCATCAGTAAGCAAATTTAAAAAGGTCTCCATATCGCCGCCATTAAAAGCCGCATAGTAGCGTTCTACCAAGTTAATACTGTCTTGTTGATTCATGTTTTTCCAAGTTTATAAGTTAGTAATATGTTGCATTGTCGATGAAAAGCACGAAAACCAAAAGTAAACGCTTAAAAGCAACACGATAAAGTAAGACAAGATTGCAAACCTCCGACCGGCGTGGAGTTTTTATGCATCTTTCATTCGGAGGTCATTATTCTTCCGATAGCTTATAGACGACAAACAACAACAATGCAGCCGTCAACACCGCTATACCAATAATTGCAAGCAAACCCATTAGCATATCTATAACTTCTTGATCTCTTTTGTTCTTTGAGAAATCTTGATTACCAATAAAAAAATAACTGCTAATAAAAATACGTTAAAAAATGCGCCAAGCCAAAATATAGAATCTACATGAGTCTCATCAAATCGTTTGATTATTCCACCCACTACAATTATTAACATACCGAATGTCAACCTCATTGCCACTCTTAACGTATTTAAAATTTCTTTAACTTAATCTAATTTACTCCTAATTTCACAATACATTTTAATTTAATGACTGTCAATTTTTAATCAACGCGTAACGGTGCAACCCCGTTACGCGTGAGCATAACTTGTTCAACTATTATTTTTGGATTCACTTCCCTGTTTATTTTTTCCTGCTTTTCGTGGACTACAATTTTAAATCAATCCTTTCCCCAGCCGCCCTCACGCAAGGTTACGGTTCGGTTAAATACCAGTTTTCCGTCAATACTGTCCACTGCATCCAGGCAAAAATAGCCGGTTCTTTCAAATTGGTATCGACTTTCCGGGATTGCTTGAGCCAGAGTGACTTCTACGCGGCAACCGTTAAGAACTTCCAGTGAATCCGTATTGATGGCATCCAGAAAGTTGTCTTCATTGTCCGGGTTAGGCACTGTAAACAAGCGGTCATACAAGCGAATTTCTGCCGAATATGAATGTTGCTCGGAAACCCAATGAATAACGCCTTTTACCTTACGTCCTTCCGGATTTTTACCCAGCGTGTCAGGATCATAAGTACAACGCAATTCAGTCACAATCCCTTCAGCATTTTTGATGACTTCGTTACATTTTATAACGTAAGAACCACGCAAACGAACTTCGCCACCGTCAATCAAGCGCTTGAATTTTGGTGGTGGAACTTCGGCAAAATCATCCCGTTCAATCAAGATTACTTTAGAAAAAGGCACATTGCGTTTGCCCAGTTCAACTTTTTGCGGGTGATTGCTTATTTCCAGTTGCTCCGTTTGGTCTTCAGGATAATTATCTATCACTACGCGTAACGGTTGTAAAACCGCCATTGCCCTGGGCGCATTTTCGTTTAAATCTTCACGAATGCAATATTCCAGCACGCCCATTTCTATCCATGAGTTTTGTTTGGTAACGCCGATGCGTTCGCAAAAATCCCGTATTGATTTCGGCGTAAAACCGGCGCGACGGAGTCCTGCAATAGTCGGCATACGCGGATCATCCCAGCCATGTACATGCTTTTCCATTACCAACTGATTCAATTTGCGCTTGCTGACAATGGTGTATTCCAATTGCAGTCTGGCAAATTCTATTTGTTGGGGATGACTTGGAGTTTGCAGTTGCTCAAGTACCCAATCATAAAGTGGTCGGTGATCTTCAAATTCCAGAGTACACAAAGAATGAGTAATCCCTTCAATGGCATCAGAAATACAATGCGTATAATCGTACATGGGATAAATACACCAGGTATCGCCGGTACGGTGATGATGAACGCGACGAATCCGGTAAATCGCAGGATCACGCATGTTGATATTGGGTGATGCCATGTCAATTTTGGCGCGTAATACATACCGGCCATCGGCAAATTCACCGGCACGCATCCGTTGAAATAAATCCAGATTGTCGGCAATGGAGCGACTGCGATCAGGACTTTCTTTACCGGGTTCGGTTAAAGTACCGCGATAAAGCCTGATTTGTTCAGCCGATAAACTGTCAACGTAAGCTTGACCTTGCTCAATTAATTGCTCGGCATACTCATAAAGCTGTTCAAAGTAATCTGAGGCGTGATGCAAGCCGGCCCATTCAAAACCCAGCCATTGCACATCTCGTTCAATAGACTGCATGTATTCGATGTTTTCTTTTTCAGGATTGGTATCGTCAAAACGCAAATTACAAGTGCCGTTAAATTCAGCGGCAATACCAAAATTTAAACAAATCGATTTTGCATGGCCAATATGCAGATAACCATTAGGTTCGGGCGGAAATCGGGTTGTGACCTTACCCTCGTTTTTGTTTTCTTTAAGATCATGGGTAATAATCTGGCGAATAAAATTTGCGGAAAGCGGGTTATCGTTTGTGGACATGTTTTTTAATGGATTATGGTTTAAGGGTCAAGGCTAAAGGCTAAAGGCTAAAGGCTAAAGGCTAAAGGCTAAAGGCGGCATTATTTATTGTGTCGGGGTTTTTTCACCTTTCGCCTTATAACTTGATCATTTCTTTTTGATATAAAAAATTTGCTGATTATCCTGTTTTATCAATTCAATGATTTGGTGTCCCGCTTGGTTGGTAAAAACACCAAAATCCAAATGTGCGGCAGGATCGGTTGCAATAATTTTTACCACGTCACCACTTGCCATTATCATCAACGTTTTTTTTAAACGCAATAAGGGTAAAGGACACAGTAAACCACTGGCATCAACTTCCTGACTAAATTCAATCATTGTTTTTTAGTTACTCACAAAACTGTAGACTGCTTATAATACCATTCCCTAATGAATCTATGAATCATCATAACGAAATGGATTATTTTCCCGTTTTTGTAAAACTTACAGACCAAGATTGCCTGGTCATCGGAGCCGGTGAAATAGCCGCCCGAAAAATTGATCTGTTAGCGCGTGCCGGTGCAAAAATAACGGTCATCGCCAACCAAATAAGTCATCATGTAGCCAGCCTGGAAGCCTCTTGCCGGTTAACGATACTACAAAAAGCCTTTGATCCGGCCGATGTGCGTGGCTTTAGACTGGTCATATCGGCAACAGATAATAAAGAAACCAATTTTGTGGTTGCCAAAGCGGCTGAAGAACAAAATATTTTGGTTAATGTGGTTGATAGTCCTGCGCTATGCAGTTTTATTTTTCCGGCCATTATTGATCGCTCGCCCATCGTTGCCGCCGTATCTTCCGGCGGCGCGGCACCGGTTTTAGCGAGATTACTTAGAGCCAGGATTGAAACCATCATTCCGCCCGCTTACGGACAACTGGCACACCTTGCGGAAAGTTATAGAGACGACGTTAAAAAACAAATTAAAGAACCCGCGCAACGCCGTATTTTCTGGGAAAATATCTTTCAGGGTTCGGTTGCTGAATTAGTATTTTCAGGCAACGAAAAAGACGCAGAACAAAAACTACAGCAAACATTGACCGAACAAAAAAATACGGTTACGCAAGGTGAAGTTTATCTGATAGGGGCAGGCCCCGGTGCGCCTGACTTATTAACGTTTCGTGCCTTACGGTTAATGCAGCAGGCCGATGTTATCGTCTATGACCACCTGGTTTCACCAGAGATTATCGACATGGCACGCCGGGATTCAGAAAAAATTTACGTGGGCAAAGAACGCCATAAACATACCCTGCCCCAAGAATCCATCAACACCCTGCTTGCAGACTTGGCGAAAGCAGGCAAACGGGTAGTACGCTTAAAAGGCGGCGATCCTTTTATTTTTGGTCGCGGTGGTGAAGAAATTGAAACCTTAATGCAACAGGGAATCAATTTTCAGGTAGTACCCGGCATTACCGCCGCGTCAGGTTGCGCAAGTTATGCAGGCATTCCCTTAACGCATCGGGATCACGCCCAATCTTGTACCTTTGTCACCGGACATCTTAAAGATAATTCCATTAATTTAAACTGGACACAACTAGCCGCACCCAATCAAACCCTTGTTATCTACATGGGCTTGGTCGGACTCGAAAAAATATGCCAGTCTTTAATTGAGCACGGCAGCCCAAAAGACTTGCCAATTGCCCTGATTCAACAAGGTACTACCGTTAATCAGCGCGTCATTACCGGCACCCTGGAAACCTTCCCAACGATCGTCGCCAGTTTGGACATTAAACCGCCAACCTTGATTATTATTGGCACGGTAGTGACTTTACATGACAAGTTAAAATGGTTTCATGGTAGTCATGAAGATTAAAAACAGTTAATTTACTTAAAAAGTATTTACACTGATCCACGTCGGTGAGGAGTGCTTCATCCTCATCTCGGCGCTCGGTTATTCATAGGCTTTAATGTTCAAAAGTTGCTCGATACCAACAATTTTATAGCCATTTTCTTTCGCAAAATCCAGCGTCTGTTTTAACACCTGAATGGTTTTATCAGACGTATCATGCAGCAGAATGATGGCGCCCGGTTTTATTTGTTTTTGTATGCGCCGGTTGATGACTTGTGCGGTAGCCGTCGTTGTGTCAAACGAGCGAATAGACCAACCGATGATGCTGTAATTTAAATCATTTGCGGCTTTAACAAGATGAGGTGTAGTGACTCCGTAAGGTGGCCGAAATAATTTCAAGCGTTTGCCTGTGACGTTGAAGACACTTTCTGAGGTCTGGTTAAGTTCATTCTTAAAGCCTTGTACGCTTTTAAAATCAACAAAAAAAGAATGCGTGTAACTGTGATTGCCAATACTGTGTCCGGCTGCATCTATCTGTTTCAAAAGACTTTCATTGCCCTGAATGTTTTTTCCGATGACAAAAAAAGTCGCCGGTGCATTGTACTGTGCTAATGTTGAGAGCACCTGTGGGGTAAATTCCCGGTTTGGGCCATCGTCAAACGACAGGGCGATTTCTTTTTCTGTCGACTCGCCATAACAATAGGCTGGGGCGTAAAAGTTGGCTTGGATGATAGCCGAACCGTAAATGATTAAAGCCAGAAAAACGGCACTGGGCAATGCCAGCCACCATAAACTGATTCCGAAAAACAGGGTGAGCAAGCCAATAATGCTGATGGCGATGATGAAAATATTGCGGGTTAAATTAAAGGTCATCTAGTGGGTTTATAATCGGGTAAGACAGCTTGTCATTGATAAAACGGATGGTTCTTGTGGTGACTGCAAAGTCTCGCAGCCTGATAGTGGCTATGATTATTTTATCCCCTGAAAATCACTGACTCTGTGACCCACCAGGGGCGACAATACCAGTGCCGTTAAAATACCTGTCGCCACGGTAAAACCAAAGGCATGAACAATCTCGGTGGAACTGACCGCCAACAGGCCAAAAGCCAGTAATGTCGTTAATGCGGACAGTGTAACTGCCAACGACGTACTGGCACGCCGGTCATGGACAGCTTCATTTGACGATGCGGCTGAACTGTCGGCCATAAAAAAGAAAATGGCATCATCAACGCCAATTCCCAGCACCAATAACAGCGCAAATAAATTGAACAAACTAAACAATTGATCAAACCAGCCCATCATAGCCAATGAAACCAGTGCAGCAACAACGGGAATTGACGTTATCTTCAGCGAATTGCGCCAACCAAATTTCAGTCCCAAGCCGGTAAAAACCAACAGGTAAGCCGCTATTAACAGCAAACTGACACTGACCCGATAACGCGCAAACAATGAAGATAATTGCTCGACCTGATCAACCCAAACCACACCTTGCAGACTTTGCAGTGCAGATAATGCCGATAAATCAGTTATTCCGGTTAATACAACCCTGCTTAAACAGCCGCCTGCATCACAACCCAGCCATAATTGCTGTTTTTCTTCATCGGCTGTTGCCAACCATTCAGGTAATGAAATAGACCTGTTTTTCGCCTCACTAAACTGTTTTAGTTCGGTGTTAATAGCCTGAGTGCTAAACCCCAGTTCAATCATAAACTGCTTCAATAAGCCGGATTGATACAGGGTTTTGTCCAGTAACCGGTAATTCATCTCCTGATTGTGCTCATCCGGCCAGAAGTCACTAATCCCTTGGTAAACCACCAGTTTATGCTGTTGGGTTAATAGGTTAAGACGCTTAAGCAACTGTTGTTCATTTTGATGCCAGTCATTTAAATCATGTCCCGATACCAGAAAAAACTGATTTTCCTGACTCACAGGCAATAATTGTTTAATCTTATCGGCGGTTTTCATTAATTCGGCGGGCGCGGACTGCAACAGGCGCACATCATCGCGCGGCGTTAGTTGCCAGAGTCCGCCCGCAATAAAAACCAGCAAAACCGGTATTAACCAGCGCCTGTTTTTTAACAACCAGACCGGCCAATACTGTTGCCAATAGTTGGCACAAACCAAAATGACTGGTTTATGATCGGGCTTAAAACCAGTCAGTAATAACGGAAACAGCAAAACCACGGTAAGCCAGGCGACTAGCAGGCCGATGGCCGAAAACAGGGCGACTTCCTGTAAACCCGGAAAAGGTGAAACCACCAAACCTGCATAACTTAACAGATTGGTTAATAAACCAATAACCAGTCCCGGAAAAATATAGCGTAATCCCTGACGCGGCAGCCAATTTTTAGCACCGAAGCTGTCGCACACAAAATGGATCGCATAATCATCAGCGACACCGATCAAACTGGCACCAAAAACCAGCGTAATAATATGTATCTTGCCAAAAAAAAGCACACTCACAACCAGCGCTGCAAAAAGGCCGCTGCCTATTGCCAGAAACGACAGCAGCAATGGCCTTAAACTTCGAAAAGTCAGTAACAGCAAGATAATAATACCCGCACTGGAACCCAAACCAACCGTTGAAATTTCCTGCTTGGCAGAATCCGAGCCCTGAGCGGTAAACAGCGGCATCCCGGTAACCATTAAGTCACCGCCAGCCGCCTGCACTTGAGTGGTAGAACTGTTAACCAACGCCAGCAAGGTTTCCAACTTATCTAGCTGTAAATGCTGATCTTCCAGATCGGTCAGGAGTAATGCCCAGAATTGGTTAGCGTCATGCAGAATCACAATGCCCTGCTCGATTGTCAGTTTAAGCGGATTTTGCGCATTAAAATAGCGGCTGAATAATAGCAACGGATCATGTTCAAGATCAGCGGCCGTCATCTGGCCCATCGGGCTATAAAGCGTTTCCAGATTTTGGGTAAGCAAGTCCTTGGGATTATTGTCCAACGAGAGCCGTGTCTGTGCATCCAGCAACTGATAGCGGTAAGGAAATAACTGCTGATACTGTTTGATCATTTGTTGCTGCGGCAACTCCAGCATTAGTTTGCTAAACAAGCCGCTTTTTTGCAACTGCTGTTTAAGCTGTTGTGCATGGGCAATCGCATCCTGAGCCGTTGCGGCACCGGTCAGCCAGATAACTTTTTGATTGAGCTGTTCATTATGCTGCCGGACAGCCTTGGCGATTTCCGGCTTCTGTTCGGTAACCGGCAATAACGCCAAAAACCCAGTTTCCAGCCAGTCTTTGGTCAACGATTGACTGCCGAGGAAGCCGATAAACAGCATACCCAGCAACCAAAGCCATGCGGTTATTTTAGGGTGATAAACGTTCAAAATCGGCTTCTTGCTCAGGAAGTATGTGTGCAGGATGAGTCACTTGGGAAAAGCTAATGCGCGTCAGGTTACCTGTGACTTCCTGTATTTCCAATACACGCAGTTCGGTGTCGCCGGCCAGCAAAATAGTACTGATTATTTTCTGCAAAAATTCATCTTTAGGTTTGAGCTGTAACTGCCAGGTGGGTTTTTTATTCTCTCCAGTGATTAAAAAGCCCTCGGCCAACTGATTTAAATCCCCGCCCAGCATGGCTTTAAATACCTTGCCAAAAGCCGCCGGTACGGCTTGCTCGCCCTGCCCTGTCAACAAATGCGACTCATTGACAAGTAATAAAGACGGAATCGGTGTAAGCGTTTTCCAGATTACCCCTTTACTTTGATGATAAGTAAATGTGCCTGTGGAAATTAACGGTTTGCGTAGGATTTTCAGGCGTTTTTCCTGCTGAAAATTGCCTTGGGTTATGGGGGTTTTGATTAATCGCGCGGTGATTTCGGCTAATACATCGGAGGCGTAGCTGTAATTGAATGGCAATAAGGAGAGGAGTAAGGCTTTTAAGAAAGTTGCCGTGATTAAGTGGTAGCGTAATCTTGTACAATTCTGGAATAGAGCAATTTTAAACATACAACTCAACGGCTAAATGTTGAAAATGTTTATCAATCGTCAATACTTTTACTTGGTAACGTTGAGCAATAACAGCGATTAACGCATCAGTTAAAGGCAAGGTAATTCCCTGGCTTCTCAATTTTTGCAATAACAATCCAGCATTTATCCAATCAATTTCCTGTGTAGGAAAAGACGTGACCGAATTGATCAAAAAATTAAGTTGTTGTTGCTGTTTTTCAGTTTTAACGCCTTGTAGCAATTCGGTAATAATCACGCCTGTAATAGCGGCTTGTTTATTTTCTATTAAAACGGCAACTTGATTTCCTAGCTCACCTTCTTGGTAACGTAAAAAATCAATCCAGGCACAACTATCGACTAAGACCAAGCTATTAATCATTTATTAATTTCCAATTGGCGCAAGGCTTGCCAGTTATCCCCAATATCAACTTGCCCACGCAACGCCAATAAATCCTGCTGTTGTTTTGCCTGCTGCAAATAGGTTTGAATAGCCTTATAAATAGCCTCGGATTCATTATTAGAATGCGTGTAAAACATCAAATTTTTTAACTGCTGATCATCAATATTAACGGTTGTTTGCATGGCACATCTCTTATAACGATAGTTTTTTGTTTTTGCATAGTTCCCACACTGGAGCTTGGGAACTATGCAAGAATTTTGGGTAGCTGATTGTTTTTATTGGGGTTCGTAACCACGCCCCACGAAATTTCTCAATATACAGCAAAGCCAATAAAGCCGAAGCATCCAAAACCACCGTCATTCCGATTCCTTCAATGCTTCAAAACGACGCTCGGCAATTAACTCATCTGCCAAACTTATTTCTTTTGGAATACTCGAAAAACGGTTTTGAATATTTTGCAAAAATTGTTTTTTTTGCAAAACAACTAAATGCTTATTTTCAAGCTGAATATTTAATTTATCCTTTTGCCACAAATAATCTTGGATGATTTTGGTAATCGCCTCTGTTCCATTCTTGGCATGGGTATAAAACAACAGTTTATTTAACTGGTTTTCTTCAATATCTATTAATGTTTGCATAAGAAATTATCCTTGATTAGAGAGGTAGCCTATCAATGGTTCGGACTCTTGCTCAAGCTATAGGATAAACCAGCAAAAGCGGATTGTCAGGGATACTCAAAAAACCGTAGTGTCGATAAAACCCCGAAGCACAGTCATCAATCGCATCCACGAATAATCCGACCACACCGGCGTCCTGGTGTATACGCCTCGCTCGCGAGATTGCATCAACCAGCAGTAATTCGCCCAAGCCTTTTTTCTGATAACGCAAATCGACTGCCAATCGACCCAGCCTTACACCGGGTATTCGCTGGGGTAATTTCTTTTGATAAGCGTCGGGAAGAAAGCGGCGATCGATTTCAGCAAGGGTTAGCGCGTAAAAACCGCAAATAAAAGCGGGTTCTTCGTCAAGTATGGCAACAAATGTTTTGGACAAGCCCTTATCCTGATGCTGTCTGGCAACTTGTCTCAACCAGTTGTTTAGCTCGACCCGTCCACAGTCGAAGCTTTGACGATCATGGCTGCCAGTTAAAGGAAGAATCTGCATCGTCGCGCTTGGCTTGTTGATAACGGTTCATCGCAGCCTGTAATTTGGCGTTCGGCATCGGTGGGTTTTCGAGCAGATTGAGCATCCAGTCCCAATCGCGTGGTGACATGCGAATAACCTGTTCACGTTCAATAACGGCTTGCGCTTCTTTAAGCGCAGACTGCACCAGAAATTGATTAATTGTCGCTCCACTTAATTCAGCGGCTCTACAAAGCGTCTCGTAAACTTCGTGTGGCACACGTGCGCCAATGCGATCTTGCTTGGCAGTATGGGTTTGCATGTTAATCTCCTGTATCCGAATCAGGGGGACAGTCTAGCACAGTCGCCACTATGACGCCACGCAAGGCAGTCCAAAAATTTATTCGGGAAATATAATAACTTCAAGACACTGACACACCCAATTTTTCCAATAAAACCCTAGGCGATTCAAAGCACATTTCTTTGGTCTGGCTATCAATCGCTACTTGAATACTATGACCTTTGGTGAGTCTTGAACCCGTCAGCTTATCGGTAATCAGGTAATTGATTTTCAAGCGATTTTCCCACTCTACGATAGTCGCTTGCACGGTAATGACCTGCCCGAACACTGATGGTTTTATATAACGCATATTGAGATCAATAACCGGCCATCCGTAGCCTGAATCGCGCATTTGCGGATAATTGTAATCAATTTTTTCCAGCAAAGCGCAACGCGCAATTTCAAAATATTTTGCGTAATGACCATGCCAGACCACTTCCATCATATCGACATCATGGAAAGGGATTTCCAGATCAACAGACGTTTGACGAATACTTTTAATCATAAAGCGGCCAATGTTGTTGACGGATTAATACCAAACATTGGCGCAGCTCTTGTTCCAATGCCCGATCCGTGCTTAAAAACGGACTAAACTGGCGTACAAACTTAACGGTATGTTGTAAGGCCGGGCTTAACGATTCCAGATTTCCCCGCAATTCCACACCTTGTACCGCAGCAAACAATACCGCCGCCGCCACCTGTTCGGTTAATTCCAGTATACGAATGCAATCCCGTGCGGCAATCGTGCCCATGCTGACCTTGTCCTGATTATGGCATTCGGTGGAACGGGAAAACACGCTGGCGGGCATGCTCAGTTTAAGGGTTTCGGCAGTCCAGGCGGATACTGCGATTTGCACGGCTTTAAACCCGTGATTAATCATCGCTTGTTCGGCATCGGCACCGGATAAATTGGAGGGCAAGCCGTGGTTGAATTTGGTGTCCATGAGTTGCGCCATTTGCCTGTCCATTAAATCAGCAAGATTGGCGACTGCTGTTTTCAGGCTGTCCATCGCAAAGGCGATATGTCCTCCGTAAAAATGACCGCCATGTAAAACATGTTCTTCTTCAGCATCGATGATGGGATTGTCGTTGGCACTGTTCAGTTCGTTTTCAATAAACTGCCGCAACCACGGCAAAGCGTCTTCCAGCACACCAATAACATGCGGTGCACAACGCAGTGAATAACGATCCTGCAAACGGGTATCGTTACGCGGCGCACCTTCGGTGACCAGTAAATCTGCCCGGATACGCTCGGCAACCCGGTTTTGGCCGGGATGGGGCTTTACCGAAAAAAGTTTTTTATCAAAGTGATAGGCGTTACCCTTTAACGCTATCGAAGCCAGACTGGTGATACGCGTACTGAGTTGCGACAGGTATTCGGCACGTTGGTATGCAAGACAGGCAATACCGGTCATCGCCGCAGTGCCATTCATAATAGCTAAACCCTCTTTAGGTTTAAGGATCAGCGGTTCCATGTTTAATCTCGCAAAAACCGTATCGGTCGACTGCCGCTCTCCTTGATACAGAACATCCCGTTCCCCGGCCAGTACTGCCGCCAAATAAGACAGCGGGGTTAAATCACCGCTCGCACCCACTGATCCTTCTTGTGGCATCAGCGGCAGAATATCCAGTGTTAATAAGGTCACCAGTTGCTGCAATAATTTATACCGGACACCTGAAAAGCCGCGTGCCAGACTGGTTAAGCGCACGGTCAGGATGGCGCGGGTTTGTTGGGCGTCAAAATGACTACCCAGACCACAGCCGTGGAATGTGTATAAATGTCGGGGCAACTCTTCAACCAGATGTAACGGAATCGACACGTTACAAGAGTCGCCATAGCCGGTGGTTACGCCATAAACAAAGCCTTGCTCTTTTAACAGACTATCAATAAATAACGCACCTTTATCAATGCGTTTAATAAAATCGGCTTGGGTACTGAGTTCAACGGTTGCCTGTTTTCCGGCTATCCGGCAAATATCTTCAATAGTTAAGGGTTGACCATTAAAGACGACGGTATTTTTGCTATTCATCATAATGCGCAACATGCCAAAAATCGAAAAAATTAAACCATTGCAGCGGCTCTTTTAAACAGTAAGTTTGCAAACATTCCGCATAATGCTGAATGACTTGCTGCATGGCCTGTTCACGTGTTTTTCTGGAAAACTTCAATATGCCACTAAAATAATCAAAATAAATAACATGCCTGCCCTGCTGTTTTAGACAGAATACCGTATAAACCGGACATTTCAGTAACGCAGCCAGGATGACAGGCCCTTGTGGAAACAGCGCATCGGCACCCAAAAAGGTAACCTTCGTAACGCGTTGTTGGCTACTCACCGGCGTTCTGTCAGCGGCGATAATAACTAATTCACCGGCATCAATTTTATCGTTTAGCAACACTGCCGTCGCTGCGGTAATTTCAGTCACCTGAATCAGATTCAACCGGCTGTTGTCACTGGTCTGATTTAAAAGCTGATTAAATTTTTGGGCATGTTTAGTATGTACCAACACATTAATACCAACAACACTATCAAGACTGGCTATCACCCGGCAAACTTCAAGATTGCCCAGATGCGAACCCAGTAATAGAGCGCCACGGCCTTTGCTAATCGTCGCCAATAATTCATCACGACCGTGATATTCGACTTCACTGTCTACCAGCGCCCCTGACCAGGCGGCCAGTTTGTCAATAATGGCATTGGCAAAACTAATAAAGTGCCGGTAACTCCAAAATAAACTGCCATGCAGTTTTAATGACGGCGTAAAAACTGCCAGCCTGTTTAGATAATCCTGACTCGCCTTTCTGGCCTGACGATTAAGCAACCAGTAATAAGTCACGACCGGATATAAAAACAATTGCAGAATCGTGCGGCCAAACAACAGATAGATACGCAATAAAAACCGCATACCCCAAATTACGCTAGTCTCCTCCATTTGCGCCCAGTGCAGAGAATTTTTCATTGCCAGTGCCGAAGGATTAATTGCGGAATGCGTATCAACATGCCAAAAAACAATCGGGCATGGGTTTTTGAAATAATGACATTATCCTGCAATAACCTGAAATGTGACACGCCATCGTAAGGGTAACATACCGCTGTTGGTATATTGACAGCCTCGACACCCTGCCAGTTCAGGCGCACAACGATATCTATATCATAATCCATGCCTCGGGCTATCTGCGTCGTACTGATTAATTTATCTACGGCAGCCAACGGATACAACCGAAAGCCGCACATCCCGTCGGCTATCGCCTGGGACAACGTATGCATTACTATCCAAAAATTAGTAACACGCCGCCCGTACAGCCGGTTTTTAGGAACAGATTCATCAAAAACAGGTTGACCTAAAATCATCGCCTCAGGGTTTAGCTTACCGGCTTCAAGAAAGCGCGGAATATCCTCGATGCTATGCTGTCCATCGGCGTCAATTTGTATTACATGCGTGTATCCCAAGCGTTGCGCGGCGTTAAAACCATCAATAACCGCAGCGCCTTTGCCGCCATTTACAGACCGGTTTAGCAAGGTAAGCCAGCCCGTTTCCAGTCTGGCGCAGTCTTGCAGCACGGCTGAGCAAGCGGCTGAGCTGCCATCATTAACCAAAAGACAAGGAATACCATAAGGTTTTAATTTAGCGATAACCTGGGCAATGGCGTGTTCATGATTATATACAGGAATGATGATGCAAGGCTTCATGCGTGTTCTCTGGATTTGGTGGTATAAACAAGTCTCCCTGAACTGTATACCCCCTGTTCTGAACGGAACTGAAAGTGCAGTTTATCAGGCGACACATTCCATTTGATTGTCAATTTAAGCGCATCGCCGGGCTTAATGACTTTTACAAATTTAATAACTTCCATCGCTAAAAACGGCTGGTCAATCGAAAAAAACAATTTACCGAAATATTCTGCCCACGCAATCTGAACCACGCCGGGGAGAATCGGGTAAGTGGAAAAATGATCGGGAAAATAAATCAACTCTTCAGGCACTCTGATCGTCAGCTTAACGGTATTAGGCGTTGTACAAACACCTTGCACTTGGGGTAATTTTTGATTATCCGTGTCTAACAGGGCGTTTAGAAGTTGCTGGTCAATTTTGCCCTGGGCCGTCAACGGCATGGTGTCAAGTAACAGCCATTTTCTCGGCAAAACAACGGTATCAAACCATTGAAAAAGCAATATACGCAGTTGCCTGATTAAAGCATTCCTACCCTCGGTTTTAAGGTATTCAAAACCTGCTTCAGTCAACACCACCGCAGCACCGACCACATCCCTGCTTTTGGCTATGGTTACAACAAACGCCTCAGCCACCCACGGCGTGTCGGTCAAGCGCCGTTCCAGTTCAGATAAAGACAGACGCTTTTCTTCTATTTTAACGATGCGATCCACCCGACCATGCAAAATAAACCGGCCATCGTCTTGTAAACTGATCTGATCATCCAGTTTAAAAAACAGTTTCTTTTTCCCCTTTACATAGGGAGACAGTTGAATATAAGGCGAATATAAATGCCAACAACCGGCCATAAAGCGTAAACTCAACCCGTCAAACAGCTGCCAGGTTGTAGAGTGCTGCCGCCAACCGATGCCGCCCGTTTCAGAACTGCCATAGATTTCAATCACCTGCTGTCCGCTATAGGTACTAATCTGCTGCCTTACTGCCCCGTGCAACGTGCCGCCCGAACTAAAAATGGCGGTTAATCCGGCAATACCATTCCACGGTGAGTTTTGATCCAGACGTTTTAAATGGGCGGGACTGGCAACCCAGCAGGCAGCCCCAGCCTGAATAGCGTTGATCAGCGTTTCAGGATTGATATAAATCGGACTGTGAAAACAACGACCTGCCGAAAGCGGCCATAAAATACGAAACAGCAAGCCGTAAATATGCTGATGACTAACGGTTGCCAAAACCTCTGAATGTCCAAGTTGCTGACCCCACTGCTTTTCCAGCGCGGTAATTTCAAGTTGGAACTGGATCAGGCGCTTTTCTATCGGCTTCGGTTGCCAGGTAGAGCCGGACGTAAAAATCACCAGTCGCGTTTCTTCCAAATTTAATGGCGATAATGGCAAAGCGAAAGCTTCTGTTGCTGTTAGATGATAATTAAATGATTGTCCGACATCCCAGTCACCTATTAACCGGCAGTCATGTTGCTGAAGTTGCTGCACGGTACCGGGCCGGTTATTACCGGCAATCCAGACCTGTTTTCCGGCATGGAACAACGCGAATAACAGCACGGCAAAAGGATAGGCGTCTTCCGTAAATAAAGCATAACGCTGAAACGGCTGGGCTTGCAGTTGCCTGACCCAGTACTTTACAGCCGCACAAAAATCATCGGTATGATAATAACGTCCCACATGATAGGCAATCCGGGTCGCCGGATCCCTTCTTGTCAACGCGCAGGCTGACAAGGCAATGCCTTCATTTGACATGTTTCTGGGTTTTCATCCTGACTATATATTCCCCAACGAACAAAATCCCCATCAATATGTACGCGATAAAACCGTTATATAAACTCCAGATTTCAAAGCTGCTCCACAGCGCTGTTGCTAACGCAATACTGCCGTTAACAATAAAAAAAACACACCAGATCCGGGTAACACGCCGGGTATAAATAACGCCCTCAGGCGGCAAATCCGGGTGTTGAGTTCTGGCCAACCGTTCAATCAAACTCGGCGGCGACAGTAAACTCCACGAAAAAAGCAGCAACATAGCCACATTAGCGATGGCAGGATAAAACCGTAAAGTGAGCAACTCATTGCTCCAGATTGCAAATCCGCAATAAATCATGCCCATCAATAACAACGGGCAACTCCAATGCTTAATGGAGTAACTTACAATCATCCTAATGCCCAGTAAAACAAAGAGAACACTCGCTATTTTCCAAGGCTCCAAATAATGAATACCGAAATAAACGGCAAACGGATAGAGCATGGTCAATAAACCTATGACACTATTTATTATCATTATCTATTTACCCTGCGCCTCTCATTAATCATGCAGCATGTTGTAAACCGCTTCGACCACATCGGCAATAGTACGGGCAGATTTAAAATCTTCCGGCTTGACCGATTTCCCGGTCATTTCCCTAATCTGAACCATCATATCAACGGCATCAATGCTATCGAAATCAAGATCTTCGTACAGGCGAGCTTCCAGCGTAATTGCCTCTACATCTATTTCAAACATCTCGACCAGAATCGTTTTAATAGCGATTAAAATTTCTTCACGGGTACTCATGATCACGTTAACTCTGTACTGATTTAATGTAGTTGGCCAAGGTTGAAACAGAAGAAAAAATCTTTACGACATCTTCTTTTTCAGCCTCAATTTTTACATTGTACTTTTTACGGATAGCCAGTCCCAATTCCAATGCGTCAATTGAATCCAGTCCCAGACCGTCATTAAAAAGCGGTGCGTGGCTGTCTATATCGGCAACACTGATATCTTCCAGGTCCAGCGCTTCGATGATTAATTGTTTTAATTCATTTTCCATAGTCTTTATAACGTTCTCTGTGCTGCGTAAAATAATCCTGCAAGTACTGGTTGAAGCGCCGTACGGCAATTGATTGCGGTTGTATTCGGATAAATTCATCCAGAGCAATATCCTCCCCTATGTGCATCGCCAGATGAAAACGGCGTTCAGGGATGTGATACCATGGCTCGGCTTTTGTTAAGGTACTGGGGTAACACGAGAGTGTCACCGGCGTTACACAGGTATTGGCCTGCAATGCTATTGCAGCGGCTCCCCGCTGAAAGCGGCACGGCTTTCCGGGCACCGAGCGCGTTCCCTCCGGAAAAACAATCATACTTCCACCTGACTGCAACCACGCGACACAATCGGCCAGCATTTTTTCAGGATCGCCATTACTGATATAGCCTGCATTGACTATAGGCCCACGCATAAAGGGATTACGCCACAGACTTTCTTTAACAATACAGTTTACCTGTTTAATTCGGCTGATTAGAAACACAATATCAATCAACGTCGGATGATTGGCTATAATCAGCTGCCCAGGACGATTAAGCTTTTCCAGACCCTTTATTTCGTAAGTCATGACGCCAATTCTGTGCATCAGGCCGATGAAAACATAAAAGCTGACGTTGACAACTCGCTGCCCCCGGCTTATCCGCTGCAAACGATTGCCAGGCAAAACGGACAGCACTGGAAAAACCAGAAGCCACAATAGCACACCGCCCATAGCGAAGATAAAAAAGCTCAAACCGGTAGCAAAAAGACGCCAGCCATAGCTTAATTGTCGGATTATTTTTTGCGCCATGTCCAGCTATGTCCTTGATTGCCTAAACTCAACGATCGCTCTTTGGCTAAAAGAAACCTTAAAAACATCAGTAATTGTAAAGGTTGCTCGCCATCATCACGAGATTGCGTACAACGGTCAAACTGTAAAGACAGTCCATCGCCAGTTAATGCAATTCTTAACGCAAGTACACAAGGATAAGGACTGTTGAGATTGAAAGGCGCAATGGGATAAAAATCGGCGATGGGTTCATCGTATAAAATAATCAGAACTTCATCAACACCTTCCTGCAGCATACCCAGCGCTTCAATAAAAGCAGGGGCTATGCCTTCCTGTCCCGGGGCAATCACTGTTATTTCCTGACTATTACGATAAGCGATAGAAAACAGGCCAGCGATAGCATTATGTACGGACAGGCTAAACGCCGTGGGTGAAAGCTCATGACCCGCCTGAATCGTTTTAAGCATAGCTAATGATTTACATATTTCGCCATGCGCAGAACTAAACACGACAGGCAATATTTCCCCGTTCTCAATACATTGGTCAACGACATTAAAAACCGCTCTGGCTAACGGCGTTAATCTGCGCCGTAGCATCTTGGGTACACACTCAGGAACAACCGAGTTGCCAAGTTCCATCAACCTGTCATCTTTGGCACCAAAGCCGGGAGCCCAAGCGCTCCATTGACACAAGATAAAATCGGACATCATCACTTCATCACTTTAAATTACCGTGTCATTATTTCATATAATGGATAATAGCGTTGGGATTTGGTAAAACAATTACATAACAACCTGAAAAAAAACGATTGACCCTACCCGCTTGACAACCTTACAACCTGTTAAATAAAATTGGCTGTTATTGACTTGGTTGCTCAGGGTCTTCAGTGACTGATTTGACCACTCTTTTTGTACCCCTGCCTATGGCCTGAAAAGTATCACGCGAGCCATGACCAATATCCGTTGTAACATTTTTTGTGGTATTGCCAATTGATCGACCGGCTTCTTTAAATTCAGCGCAAGCTACCAACAGGCATAAGATAGCCACACCGGCAAACAATTTTCTAACTAATTTGACCATATCACTCTCAATCTTTCAAAAAAGATCCACTTTATATCCTGTTCAGGGTTAACAGAATCTGAATGGTAATTAAAAGCGTGCTTTATACCATTCGGGGGAAGAGGGAAAAACGCATAACTGGACACAAACCAGCACCTTCGTGATGATAAGCCTGTAAAATCTGGTTAAAATGGATCAGCCAATGTCAGACTATCCCGAATCAATTACGATAAACACTTATCACTAACCAATCTGGCATTGTTTTTAAATAGACTCCTAATCCACAAGAATAAACGGAACAAGTCCAATGTGTAAAGTTATTATCATAGGTGCGGGGCCTTCAGGCAGCATTGCCGGGGCATTATTACATAACAGCGGACATCAGGTCACCATTCTGGAGCGTCAGCAGTTTCCACGGTTCAGTATAGGTGAAAGCCTGCTGCCTCAATGCATGGAATTCATCCAGCAAGCAGGTATGATGGATGCCGTTGTTAAGGCCGGTTTTCAGTTTAAAAACGGCGCATCCTTTGTGTACAGGGATCAACACACAGCTTTTAATTTTGAAGACAAGTTTACCGATGGCATGGGCACTACGTTTCAGGTTCAACGTGGTCGGTTTGATAAAATACTTGCCGATGAAGCCGCCAGGATGGGTGTTGATATACGCTGGCAAATGGAGGTAACCGCTGTTGATTTTTCAGGCGACAAACCGAAACTTGACGTGCGCGACCCATCCGGTGAGGTGGTAACCCATGAAGCTGATTTTGTCCTCGATGCCAGCGGTTTCGGACGCATATTGCCGCGTTTGCTGGATCTGGAATCACCTTCCGGTTTTCCGGTCAGAAAAGCCTTGTTTGGGCATATTGAAGATCGTATTGATGATGCGCAGTTTGATCGAAACAAAATACGGATTACCGTTCATCCAGACCATAAAGATGTCTGGTTCTGGTTAATTCCATTCAGCAATGGCCGCAGCAGTATCGGTGTTGTCGCACAAGCTGATTTTTATCAGTCGTGGACTTGTAACGATACGGCTTTACAGGACATTATCAACCAAGATGACAGCTTGTGCGCATTATTAAAAAACGCCGTATTTGATAACAAAATCAATGACATTACCGGCTATTCAGCCAATGTAAAAAGTTTGTACGGCAAAGGTTATGCGTTGCTCGGAAATGCCGGTGAATTTCTGGATCCGGTATTTTCTTCCGGCGTAACAATTGCAATGAAATCGGCAAGTCTGGCTGCGGCTGTTCTGGATCGGCAATTTAAACAAGAAACCGTGGACTGGAACACAGACTATGCCGTGCCGTTGCAACGCGGTGTCAATACCTTTCGCGTGTTTGTCGATGCCTGGTATGACGGACGTTTTCAGGATGTCATTTTTCACCAAAAACAGCAGCCGGAAATCAAGGCAATGATTTGCTCGATACTGGCAGGTTATGCTTGGGATGAAACCAATCCTTATGTCAAAAACGCCCGTTCCAGACTGGATACGCTGGTAAAATTATGCCGCGCAGACTAGCGTCTTTAGTCATGCTGGCCTGTTTAAGCGGCTGTGCATTATTAACTCAATCTGGAGATACCAAACCAGACGAATTAATTCCAATGGCAGCACCTGTAGGCCCGGCCAGATATATTGTGCAACAAATAACAGTATCCTGGCCAAACCGGCAGAAAACGCTACTGTGTGTACTGGAATTGGATAAACAACACATTGCGATAGCAGGATTAAGCAACGACGGCATCAGCTTGTTCAATTTAAGTTATGACGGCAAATCATTAACGCTGGATAAAAGTCCACTATTACCGGATACCTTTGCCCCCGAACTTATTATTAAAGATCTGCAACTGGTTTACTGGTCACCGGCTGAATTACAAAAAATATTGCCCCGACACTGGCGACTGGAAACTGATAACCAACACCGGCACTTGTATTACAAAAATGAATTATTTGTTGACGTTGACTATTTACAGCCTGATCCTGTATGGGCTAAAGAAGTCATGATAACCAACCATTACTATAACTACCACCTGTACATTAAAACAATTAATTATGACACTTTACCTGAATGACTTAGGCCTGTTGTGCGCAGCCGGAAATTCCAGGTCTGAGGTCATAAAACATTTATTGGAGGGCGACCGTTCCGGCTTAATCGAAACGGATACATTTGGCCCTGTAACCATTGTCGGACAATGTACCTTTGACCTGCCCGAGATAGATCCACACCACCGTATTTATCAGTGCCGGAATAACCAATTGTTACTGGCTGCGTTAAGCCAGATCAGAGCGACAGTAAACAAAGCGATAACAAAATTTGGTGCCGATCGTATCGGTATCGTGCTGGGCACGAGTACCTCCGGCGTTAGAAGCACGGAACTGGCACTGGATTATCTGGCCGAACATGCATCATTACCTGACCAGTTTCATTATAAGCAGCAACAAATGGGAGCTGGCACCGATTTCCTTCGCGCCTACCTGAAATTAACCGGCCCCGCCTACACCATTTCTACTGCCTGTTCCTCAAGCGGCAAGGCTTTTGCTTCAGCCCGCCGCCTGCTTAATCTTGATTTATGCGATGCCGTCATTGTCGGTGGTGCCGACAGTTTATGCAACCTGACCATTAACGGCTTTGCCGCGCTTGAATCACTCAGTACCGGGTACTGCAAGCCGTTTGGCCAGCATCGCAACGGCATTAATATCGGTGAAGCAGCGAGTCTTTTTGTACTGAGCAAAGAACCTGGGCCGGTAGTGTTATCAGGCATAGGTGCCAGTAGCGATGCTTATCATTTTTCCGCGCCTGACCCTGCCGGCACCGCTGTCATTACCGCTATGAAAAAGGCATTAAATGATGCCGGAAAGCAGCCGGATGAAGTCGATTACCTAAATTTGCATGGTACGGCCACCGTTTTAAACGATGCGATGGAAAGCAAGGCCGTCAATGCGTTATTCGGAACCCAAGTCGCCGCCAGTTCCAGCAAAGGCATGACGGGGCATACCTTGGGTGCGGCAGCGGCTTTGGAACTGGGTTTTTGCTGGATACTGCTGACTGAAAATGAACACGGGGCATTAATTCCCAATATTAATGATGATGCACCGGATACCGGTTTAGCACCGCTCAATCTGGTAAAAAAAGGCGATAAGCCAGGGCGTAGTGTTAATGTATGCCAGAGTAATTCCTTTGCGTTTGGTGGTAATAATTTGTCTATTGTGATTGCAAGAACGTGAGAATTGATTTAATTTCAACGATCAAAAAATCCGTTGTACACCGACTGTTTGTTATACTTGATAATTTTATTTATAGGTAAAATAGTTACAGACACCCCATAAACAAAGGCATTAATTAAATCCTGAGGAATTTTGGCTTGATAGACTGTACTGATATTGCGGAACTCATCCCGCATAGCGGCCGTATGATATTACTGGATCGGATTCTTGACTATGACGAACAGTCGCTATCTGCCGAATTGATTGTACGTGATGCCGGCTTGCCGGGTAATGACAAAACCGTGCCGGCATGGGCAGGTATCGAATATATGGCACAAGCTGTCGCCGCTTATGCGGGTATCAAATCAAAGCAATTAGGAGAACCGATAAAACTGGGCTTTTTACTTGGCACGAGGCGTTATACCAGCAATGTCGGCAGCTTTAACGTGGGTTCTACATTGACAATACAGATAAGAAACATTATACAGGACGAAAAACTGGGGGTTTTTGATTGTAAAATTTATGGAACAGGCATTGAAATAAGCGCCAACCTGAATGTTTACCAACCCTCCCTAGAAATCAAACCATGAAAAAAACGATTTTAGTAACCGGCTCCAGTCGAGGCATAGGTAAAGCGATTGCCTTATATTTGGCGAAACAGGGCTTTGATCTGGTACTGCATTGCCGTAGCCAAAAAGCCCAAGCAGAAAACGTGATCATTGAAATTGAACAACTCGGACAATCAGCAAGATTGTTGCAATTTGATATTGCCGACCGCGCACAATGCGCCGAACAACTCAATCAGGATATTGAAATGTACGGGGCTTATTACGGCGTAGTCTGCAATGCCGGAATTACCGCTGACAATGCTTTTCCGGCACTGACCGGAGAGGAATGGGACAGCGTGATACACACTAATCTGGACAGTTTCTATAATGTCTTACAACCTGTCATCATGCCTATGATTAGACGACGACAGCCTGGGCGTATTGTCACCTTGTCGTCGGTTTCCGGTATAATCGGCAACCGTGGCCAGGTTAATTACAGTGCGGCAAAGGCAGGCATTATCGGTGCCACCAAAGCATTGGCTCTGGAACTGGCAAAACGCGAAATTACCGTCAACTGTGTAGCGCCGGGGTTAATTGCAACCGATATGATCAATGAACTGCCGCTGGATGAAATCAAAAAAATGATACCTGCCCGCAGAATCGGCAATCCTAAAGAAGTCGCCGCCACAGTCGCTTTTTTAATGTCAGAAGATGCAGGTTATATCACTCGACAAGTAATATCGGTCAATGGCGGCTTATGTTAAAACGGGTTGTAGTGACAGGAATGGCTGGTATTTCTCCAATCGGCAACGACTGGCAACAGGTTGCAGCAAGACTGAAAAGGCAATCTACCGGCATTCAAACCATACCTGAATGGGAAAAATATATCGGCTTGAATACCCGTTTAGGTGCACCTGCCGATTTTATAAAGCCCGCGCATTATTCCCGAAAACAGACCCGGAGCATGGGGCGCATCGCAGTAATGGCAACTTATGCGACAGAACTGGCACTCATCGACGCCGGTTTATTAAACAATCCCTGTCTTAACAGCGGACAAATGGGCATAGCCTACGGCAGTTGTGCCGGCAGTTTTGACGCGCTGGCAGAATTCGGCAACATGCTGCTAAACCACACGGTCAACGGGCTCAATGCAACGTCTTATATCCGAATGATGGCGCATACCACACCCGTTAATATCGGTCTTTTTTTTGGCATTAACGGCCGGATTTATACAACATCCAGTGCCTGTACATCTAGCAGTCAAGGTATTGGTTATGCTTATGAAGCCATTAAACACGGCTACCAAAAACTGATGGTGGCGGGCGGTGCCGAAGAACTCTCCGCATCTGAAGCCGCCGTATTCGACACCCTGTTTGCAACCAGTACCCGTAACGATACACCGGAAAAAAGCCCAAGACCGTTTGACCGTGACCGCGATGGTCTGGTCATAGGCGAAGGAGCGGGAACATTAATTCTTGAAGAACGCGAACATGCACTGGCGCGAGGTGCCCATATCCATGCCGAACTGATAGGTTTCGGTACCAATTCGGACGGCCTGCATGTAACCCAACCCGACAGCCACAGTATGCAAACAGTCATACGTTTGGCCTTACAAGATGCCCGACTGGACGCATCGGCCATCGGTTATGTCAGCGCTCACGGGACGGCTACTGCGCATGGCGATATCGCAGAAAGTCATGCTACAGCAGCCGTATTTGATGCCAACACCCCGATCAGTTCGCTAAAAAGCTTTACCGGCCATACCTTGGGTGCCTGTGGTGCACTGGAAGCATGGGTGGCAATTAACATGATGAATGAAGGCTGGTTTCATGCCACCGCCAACCTTGAAAACATAGATCCTGCGTGTGCAAAGTTAGATTATATTAAGGACGAAATTCGCACGTTGGATTGCGACTATGTTATGAGTAATAACTTTGCTTTTGGTGGTATAAATACTTCTTTAGTTTTTAAACGCGTAACACTATGAGAATGATAACAATGAAAATACTTTATATTGTGATGACTTCATTATTGATGGCAGGTTGTTCTACAACAGGACATTTCAAGGTGCCTGAAGGTTCCAGCCTGTATATCGATGAAAGACCACAGCCAGCGGACATCAAAGCAAGTGGCGAAGTAACAACCTCACCATTTTTCTGGACGGTAACAGGAATACCGCCAGAGCGGGGTATTCCCTATCGCCTTGAAAAAAATGGAAAAAGCCTTAAAGAAGGTAAACTGCGCACAAAATTCCGTGTAGTATCAATTTTCTGGCCTCCGTTTGCCAGTATCTACTGGCCTATGGGCTTTAATCCTGACATTACCTACGATTTGGTTAAGGACAAGCAAGAATAGTTGATTGCCGCCTTGATGAAGTATTGCCCGTAGTTGTTTTTTCAACGCCAACAAATAACGCCTGTAATTCAGTTAACGTTTAGTGAAATAAATGATAATACATCCCAAGAAAAATAAAAGATTGAATTTTTCTGTTAAATTCCCTATTCTTTATTGGTTATGGTTATAATTTTAATCAAACTCTATTTCCCCACCAAGAGAACTGCAGTTCTCTTTTTTTACAACACAAGAGGTCAGTATGAAAAAATCATTAGGCACATTAGCAGGTATTGTTTTAATCGCGTTAAGTGGATCAGCATTGGCTGATGAACAACTTGAAATTGGTCAAAAAATTTATGACCGTGCTTTCGGCCGTGGTTGCGGTACTTGCCACGATATCGCTTCAAACCCACAGTTGTCTGCCAACATTAAAGCTGGTACTTTGGACAGAGCATCATTTGAAAAAGTTCTGAAAGAAGGCAAAGGCGGCATGCCAAAAGCTATTGAAGAAATCATGAAAAACAAGGCTGTTGAAAAAGCCGGATACGGCGAAGATCAAGCAGTTGACGCTTTATACGCCTATATCAGCAGCAAATAATAATAAAAAATAAGTCAGGCACAAAAAAAGCCTCCCCAATCTATAAGTGGGGAGGCTTTTTTATGACTAAAACAAAGTCTGAAAAAAATATCAGGGCAACCACAAGAGATTGCCCCTACGTTATTTCCTGCCTAAATGACGCATGACGGCTTCTTTATAAGACAAGCGATATCGGTTTTTAAACCAGATACCCCCAACTGCCGCCAGCATTAACCCACAAGAAGCTAACGTCAGATAAACAAGACGCTTTAACTCGGACATTTCCTGAATTAATTGCGCATTGGCAATAACTGCTTTCTCTTTTTTGGCAGGCTCTGAGTAAGATCGCAGGACTTTAACATCATTTTTTAAATCCTCAATCGTCCCTAATGCGTTAGAAACCGTGCCCATCCGAACGCTGTCTTCCAATGCCCTTAATTTACTTTCGATTGAGCCACTGACCAAGCCGACAAACTGCCCTTTCAAGGTATTAACTTCAGCAGACAACACAGGGTTTATTTCGGTAATAATAACTTCAGATTTTTTAAATCGGGTAACGTCATTAGCAGGCAGCAAGAAAAAGCCGGCAACAACAATGACGGTCATCAAGAAAAAAACCATAGCCATTAGCCATCGGTTAACTTTAATCAAGCCTTGATCCGACGGTATTCTTTGCAGAACCACAAGCTCTGATTTTGTCTCGTGCAACTCACTCATTATTGACTTCCTCTCAAACCAGGCACCCAAAAACACCCCGCTCGAACATTGTTATTATTATAGGCACTTTCTGTGCAGCTAATTATACAAGTTAAACAACATTTGTCCTGTGTTTTTATTAACCCGCTTAACGCAAGCGTTTAGCAGCGGCTATACGCATTCTCAGCGCGTTTAATTTGATAAAACCCTCGGCGTCTTTTTGATTATAAGCACCACCATCATCTTCAAACGTGGCAATACTTTCATCAAACAGGCTATCGGTTTCAGAGGCCCTGCCCACGACAATCACATTGCCTTTATACAGCTTAAGCCGGACTTTACCGTTCACGGACTCTTGTGAAGAATCAATCATGGTTTGCAACATTTCGCGCTCAGGGCTCCACCAATAACCGTTATAAATCAACGAGGCGTAACGTGGCATTAATTCATCCTTTAAATGCGCTACTTCCCTGTCCAAGGTTAATGACTCAATTGCACGATGGCCTTTTAGCATAACCGTACCGGCGGGCGTCTCGTAACAGCCGCGTGATTTCATGCCGACATAACGATTTTCAACAATATCCAGGCGACCGATACCATTGCTACCTGCAATCTTGTTTAATTTTTCAAGAACGGTCGCTGGCGAACAAGGCACATCATCAATCGCAACAATATCGCCTTGTTGATACGTTAATTCTATATAAGTCGCTTGATCGGGTGCCGCTTCCGGTGAAACTGTCCAGCGCCACATGTCTTCTTCAGGCTCCGCCCACGGATCTTCCAGAATACGACCTTCATAAGAGATATGCAGTAAATTGGCATCCATTGAATAAGGCGAGGTTTTGCCTTTTTTCTGTTCTACAGATATACCATGTTTTTCAGCATAAGCCAGCAGACTTTGCCTGGAGTTTAAATCCCATTCACGCCACGGCGCAATAACCTGTATATCAGGACGTAAAGCGTAAGCGCCCAACTCAAAACGCACTTGATCATTGCCTTTGCCGGTTGCACCATGAGAAATGGCCGTAGCGCCCGTTTCATTGGCTATTTCAATCAGGCGTTTGGCAATTAAAGGACGGGCAATTGAAGTACCCAGTAAATATTCACCTTCATAGACGGTGTTGGCGCGAAACATTGGAAAAACATAATCACGCGCAAACTCTTCACGTAAATCTTCAATAAAAATATCTTTTATGCCTGCGGCCTTGGCTTTTGCACGCGCCGGTTCAACTTCTTCGCCCTGCCCTAAATCTGCCGTAAAAGTAACCACTTCACACGCATAAACATCCTGTAACCATTTAAGAATAACGGAAGTATCCAAACCTCCCGAATAAGCCAATACAACTTTATTGATTTTTGACATAACGCCTTAGTGCCCTGAGTTAAAAATGTTGTAAATTATACCCGAAAACAGCCTGTCGACAGTAGCGATGGATAACTCTTTTCCAAACCTTGACACGGCGCAGGAATCAGCGTGATAATTTCCAGCGAAAAGCAGCGTAGGTTAGCGCCGCCCGCAGCGTTTCTTGTAAGATTCCCAAGGACAGTAACAGCGTCAAAACGTTAAGGAGATTGAGTGCCGGAAACGCAACCACAGCCTACGCTTGGGTAGTCTTATTCCTGCCTGCTTGTTTATAGCTGAATTCCCCGAAATCAAGAATTAAAATCGTGAAGATCACATTTAAAGAGATAAGCTCATGAAGTCACTTATCATTGCAATTTGTTTGACTATTTCCGTTATTGGCTGTGCGGAAGAACCCTATCGGGTATACCCAGCGCCGGTTGGTGTAAAATATGTTTCACCTACCTATGTGTGTCCTGGTTCAGGATATGACTGGAGATACCATCCAAATTATGGGTGGGGCTGGTATCATCCAAGATACGGATGGCATTATGGCTGGAGATAACAACTACCAGGTTCTAAAATTGCCGGTATCCAAATGGACAAAATTATTCCGGGGATAATAACCCACGCCACCTTGAGCCATAGACAGCGCAGCATTTCTGATCATTCCGGAGGATACGCCTTCAAGCCTTATGTCAATAGCCCTGCCCTGCGTATGAAAACTATGTTCGGCAACCCCATGGCTATTTTTGCGTAACAGGGCATTGGTAAACGGAGAGCGATAACCGGAGATAATATGAAAAGGTTTATTAACACCCAGCGTTTGCTTCAGATCAAACAACTGGTCCAATAAGGCGGTATCTATGGGGTGAATATCATCGGTACGGAAGTCACGAAGCAGATAATTGATTTCTTGCAGCGCATCTTTAATATAATTACCGCGTTCAAAATAGGTTAGCTTTAATTTATCTCCGGTATGCGTATGCTCGAAGGCAAGCGTTTTGTATCCGGGACTCGGGAGATAAGGTTCAGGCACCTGAGTTTGCCGGGTAAAAAAGTTCGAGTAAGCTTGTCGCACCACCGTGTGAATTGGCTTTGCATGTGCAGGGTGGTGTCCGTGCTGACCTAAATGCTTAACAGTCGCTAGTGCAACTCCCGATCCGCTCAAGGTCAGCAAAGATCCACAAGCCAGCTTCTTCAGAAACTTGCGTCTTGATTCGATAGCAATATCTTCGTCAATCTTGGTATTTTTAAATGGTTGCTTGTTCATAGTCTTAACTCATATAAAGATTTGTAACTATTCAGCCCCCTCTTTGAAAAAGAGGGATTAAGGGAGATAGATTATTTAAATAAATCCCTCTCAATCCCCATTTTTCAAAGGGAGGGGGGAGAGCAAAGCGAGGGGGCTTGAATACTTACAAAGATTTTAGGAAATATAAAATTCGCTGAGACACATCAGTTATTGTATAAGTTCAAATCTGATCTGACATTGACTGTTTTTTTATCAGTCGAACACGATGACTGGCGTGCCGTTTTTGACGGCATCATAAAACCATAGTGACGTTGCTAACGATATGCGGACACAACCGTGGGACACGTTATCGGCAGGCACCAACGGCGAACCATGAATTGCAAATCCTCGATTAAAATACAAAGGATTATAAAGCTTTCCGAGATCACTTTCGCGCCAACCGGGAATTCGCCATTGAACGCTAAACTTGCCTCTCGGCGTACGAGCTACACCACAAATTCGTTTTCCCGATTTTTTCGACGTTTCGCAATAATTGCGATTGGAACCCGTTGACACCGCGATAACGCGGTTAAGTCCTTGTTCATCGAAAAACAGTAACACCTGACGCGAAAGATTTATCTCGACACGTGGCAAACCCGCCTCGGGATGAACACCTTCAGGATGTAT
>SESA01000207.1_pt1 | contig 40963 bp, 35 predicted proteins | sample 3171451 | NCBI WGS metagenome assembly SESA01 (sample SAMN06051862, study PRJNA518727) | freshwater metagenome | biome: subpolar coniferous forest; feature: holomictic lake; material: water; isolation source: holomictic Lake 227, 8 m depth | place: Canada: near Kenora, Ontario | collected...
CCCTCGCCCTCCGCGAAAACAAAGACTTCAACAACAACCATCGCCCAGACACCTGCGACATCTTGGACAACCCAGTGCTTGATCGCAACAACAACGGCGTGCTGGATGTGTACGACATTCTGCTGAATCCATCGCTTGACTGCGACGGCAACATGTTCATTGATCAATATGAAATTGTTGACAACGCGGCGCTTGATTGCAATCAGAACGGTCGCCTTGATTACTGCGACATTGCGCAAGGCACCGTTGACTGCAATCTCAACGGCATTCCCGACTCGTGCGACACGCTGACCGATCCTTCGCTTGACTGCGACGCTAACGGCAAGATTGACACCTGCGATGTTGCCGCCGGCGCCATTGATGACGACGCTGACGGACGACCCGACGCCTGCGAAATGGCCAAGGGCGACCTTGATTTGAACGGCGTTGTGGACACAGGCGATGTCAGCATTGTGCTGCTGTATTACGGCGACGTTAACCCTGTCTTTGGCGACTTCGACGGCAACGGCATTGTTGACACTGGCGACATTTCATGGCTGCTGCTGAACTTTGGTGAAGTCACGTGGCCGTAATGTAAGAGCGCACACTGAAACGTTGGCGGCGCGTCACTTCTCGGCGCGCGCTGTGGCTTGAACCTTTGCACCCTCGGGCAACTGCCGACTTAAATTCACCGCCACGCGCGAGCCCAACGCAAGACCATCTGGCAACTCAACCATGGTTCCAGTGTCGCGGCCCACTTGAATGGGCATGTAATGCAGCGTGTCCTGCGCGTCAATCATGGCCACGTGGGTCTTGCCGTCGCGAATCACAATCGCCTCGCCTGGCACCATGACCACGGGTTTCAAGCGCGGCAATTCAAGCACCGCCTCGGCGAACATGCCCGGAAGAATGGTGCCGTCGGCGTTGGGAATGCGCACCTCCACCAAGCGAGTTCGCGAGGTGCCTTCCAACACTGGTGACACGCGCGTGATGGGCGCGGTGATGACGCGGCCAGGAAGTTCCTTCATTTTAAATTGCACCGGCACTCCCACTTTCACGCTTGCCGCAAGCGACTCGGGCACATCAACAAAGCCGCGGATTTCATCGCGCCACGTCACGCGAAAGATGGGCTTGCTGCCCTCCGTGCGATCGGCCACAACTAACGCGCCCGCGTCAAAATTGCGCTCGGTAATTTCGCCGTCAAAGGGCGCCACAATGTGCGCCAGTGTTTTTTGCGCCGCCAACTTGCGGCCATCGGCTTCCGCGGCCGCTAATTGCGCGCGCGCCGCGGCAAGGCCAGCCACATCGGCTTTCTCATTTGCGGAAGCTTCATCAATGGCTTGCTGACTAATGGCGCGCGCGTCGCCCACGCTGCGAAGCCGAACAAGCGTGGCCTTGGCCAAATCAAGTCGCGACTGCGCCAAATCTATTTTGGCCTGCTCAAGCGAGCGGGCACTTTCATTCTGCTCAAGTTGACGATCAAGAATTGGAACTTCAATTTCCGCAAGCAACTGCCCCGCTTTCACGCGGTCGCCCATTTCCACTTTGGTTGGAATGAGATACCCACCTACTTGTGGATAGAGCGCGGTTTCTTGCCCAGCCTGCATGCGCGCTGGAAGACTGACGCGCTGAACATCTGGCGCGGCGCCCGCCACCACAAACACCACGCGCGGCATTTCCGCCACGCGACGCGTTGTGCTTGCGGCCAATTCCTGTCGGCGCGACAACGCGGGCAACACTCCAAACACCACAATCAGCGCCGCAATGCCAAACACAATCGCGCCCAACGCCAACGGAACCGCTCGTGATCGACTGCTCATGTGAACACTCCTTGATGTGGGTCTTCATGTGGACCTTGATGTGGGTTGGGATTTGAGTTTTGATTTGAATTTGAGTTTTGATTTGAATCTTGAAATTCATCGCGATGGCGATTGGCACGCAATTCAATTGGAATTTCCTTGCGCCGATCCTTGCCGCGAAGCGCGGCGTAAATGGCGGGCACAACCAACACCGTGACCAGCGTGGCGATGATCAAACCACCAATGACCGCGCGACCAAGCGGCGCATTTTGCTCGCCGCCTTCGCCAAGACCAAGCGACATGGGCACCATGCCCGCGATCATTGCGGCCGCGGTCATGATGACGGGACGAAGTCTGGTTGTGCCCGCGCGATACGCCGCAGTGCGCGCATCATCGCCAGCCAAGCGCCTGTCGTTTGCAAAAGTCACAACCAAAATACTGTTGGCGGTTCCAACACCAACGCACATGATTGCGCCCATCAAACTTGGAACATTGAACGTGGTGTTGGTGCACAACAACATAAACACAACGCCCGCAAGCGCGCCGGGCACCGCGAAAATAATCACAAATGGATCCATCCAACCTTGAAAGTTGATCACCATAAGGAAATACACCAGCACAATGGCGGCGACCAAACCAATGGCCAGTCCAATGAAACTGGCGCGCATGTTGTCGTACTGTCCGCGCAGCGTCATGGTTGTTCCACGCGGCAAATCCTTGCGCGCCGCCGCGACAAGTTGCTCCACGCTGGACCCAAGCGCGCCAAGGTCAATGCCACGCGGCGACACCAACACATCAAACACGGGCTGCACGTTGTAGTGGCTCACCGCAACCGGTGTGAGACCGCGCGTGACGTTGGCCACGGTTTGCAGTTGACGTCCAGTGTTGGCGCTGCTTGCGCCAGGCAGCGGCGTGTTGGACAAGTCGTCCATGTCGTCAAAATTGGACATGGGAGTTTGCACCGTGATTGAATAGTTCACGCCGTTCTTGGGATTCAGCCAATAGTTGGGAGCGGTTTGCGCGCTGCCGCTTAAACTGGTCAGCAAACTGCTGGCCACATCGCGCTGCGTCACGCCCATTTGCAAAGCGCGCGTGCGGTCCACATTCACGCGCAACTCTGGCGCAAATGGAATTTGCTGCAAATGCACATCGGCGGCGCCGGGCAAAGCGCGCAATTTTTCCGCAAGTTCCTGCGCAATGCGCAAACTGTCGGGCTTGCTTGGACCACTCACTTGCACGTCGATTGGCGCGGCGGTTCCAAAGTTTAAAATTTGGCTGACAATGTCGGCGGGCTGAAAATAAAACTCGAGTTCGGGAAATCGTTTTGGAAGTTCATCGCGCAACACGCCCGCGTAGGCGTCCGCCGTGCGCGTGCGCGCCGCCGTAAGCGAGATCAAAATTTCGCCGTCGGCCGTTCCCACCGAACTGCTGTCGCTAAACGCAAGGTTCACGCCGCCAGCGGGAACGCCAATGGTGTCAAGCAAAAGTTGCAGTTCATTGTCGGGAATGATTTCACGAATGGCTTCTTGCACTTGTTGAAAGCGTTGCTCGGTGGCCTCAATGCGGGTGCCGGGCGGACATCGCACATGAAGGCGCAATTGCCCGGCGTCCACGGTGGGGAAAAAATCCTGTCCAACCAACGGCGACACGGCGATGGCCATGCATAACAACGCGGCGAAACCTGTCATGGTGCTTTTGCGATGATCCAGCGTCCACTCCAGCGCGCGTCGATGCAGCGCGGCCAGCGCCATGAACCCGTGATTGAACACGCGGTGCACCGCCCACACGGGTCCATGTCCTCCATCGTGCAATTCGTTGGCGTACACCTTGATCTCCGCGCCCAAAAGAAACCGCGCCAGTGTTGGCACAAGCGTGCGGCTGATGACGTAACTAGCCAACATGGCAAACACCACCGCCATGGCCAGGGGCACAAACAAAAAACGCGCCGCGCCGGAAATTAAAAATACCGGCACAAACACAATGCAAATGCTGAGCGTGGCCACGAACGCGGGCAACGCGATTTGTTGCGCGCCATCCAGAATGCTTTGCAGCAGCGACTTGCGCATGCCCATGTTGCGGTGAATGTTTTCAATTTCCACCGTGGCGTCATCCACCAAAATTCCAACCGCAAGTCCAAGACCACCAAGAGTCATTGTGTTCATGGTTTGCCCAAGGCTCCACAAACACAAAATGGAAACCAACATGGACAGTGGAATGCTTATAAAAATAATCAGCGTGCTGCGCCACGAACCAAGGAACAGCAGAATCATGGCGCCAGTGAGCAATCCCGCAACAAGCGCTTCCCAGGCCACGCCTTCAATAGCGGCACGCACAAAAAGCGATTGATCCACCAAAGGAGTCACGTCAAGTTTGGCGGGCAGCGTGGTTAAAATCACAGGCAGGGCGTCCTTCACGCGCTGCACAATGTCCAGCGTGCTGTAGCCGCTGGATTTTAAAATAGTCAGCAGCGCGCTGCGGGCTCCATCTACATGCACCATGCTTGTTTGATTGGCGAAACCATCGCGCACATTGGCCACATCGCGCAAATACACGGTGGCGTTTCCATCTTGTTTGATAGGAAGATCCGCAAGCTCCTCGACAAGTTCAGGACTGCTGTTGGAACGCACCGTGTATTCGGTGGAGCCAAAGCGAACAGTGCCCGCGGGCAAAATCACGTTCTGCGCGTTCAGCGCAAGACTGACGTCCGCCGGACTCATTTCGTGCGCGTTTAAAAGCGATGGATCAAGATCCACCATCACTTGGCGCGGCTTGCCGCCGGAAGGCAGCGGCACCTGCGCGCCTTGCACCGTTGCAAGACGGGTGCGAATAAAATTCAGACCCATGTCGTACACGGCCTGCTCGCCAAGCGTGTCGCTGCGCAAAGCCATTTGCAAAATTGGCACCGTGCTTGCGCTGTAGCGAATAATGAATGGAGGCGTGGTACCCGGCGGCATAATGCGCAGCAGCGTTTGGTTCACGGCGGTGATTTGCGCGACGGCCGCTTCAATCTTGGTTCCAGGCTGAAAATACACGCGAATGGCGGCAACACCGGCCAGAGAAATGCTTTCAATGTGCTCAATGCCGCTCACCGTGGTGGTCATGGCGCGCTCACTAATGGTGACCATGCGCCGCTCCATCTCCTCGGGACTAATGCCGCCGTAACTCCAAATCACGCTGACCACCGGAATGTCAACCTCTGGAAAAATATCCGTGGGCATGCGCAGCACAGCGAACACGCCGGCGATGGCAATGACCAATGCCGCAACCGTGAAGGTGTATGGGCGTCGAAGAGCGAGAACAACAATCCACATCGTTTGGGCTTTCCTTACTTACGATGTAAGGTTACACTGCAAGGCATGGTGAAGCAAGCCAAAGTGAAAAACATGTCCGCGCGCCGTGGCGCCGCCGCCAAGAGGCCGCGGGCGCAAAGCCGGCGCGGGGGAACTTCTGTGCGCAACAATCGCGTGGATGTTGGCACGTTGACGCCCGAACATTTGGTGCAGGTCGCGGTGCGTATTGCCGAAGCCAATGGACTTGAAGCGCTCTCCATGCGCACGCTTGCCGCTGAAGTTGGCGTGGAGGCCATGTCGCTGTACTCCCACTTGCCAAGCAAACAAGAATTGCTTGGACGAATGGCTTCATTGGTTGTGAACTCCGTGCCAACGCCGCGCGCCACATTGGCTCCGCGCGAGCGACTATGCCAATTGGCTCGCTCCATTCGAGCGGCGGGAAGTGAATTTCCCAATGTTTTCCCGCTTGTTGTGCTTATGCCCCTGGAAATCCACAGCGCGGCGCGCTTCACCGAAATCGCGCTTGCAGCCTTTCTTGACGCAGGACTTTCCGATCACCAAGCTATTTGCAGCATGCGTGTTTTTCTGAGTTACGTTCGCGGCTCAGTGCTTTGGGAAATCGGTGGATTTGTCGCGGGCCGCAGAACTTCACCCATGCAGCGCATAAGTCCGCGCGTGTTGGCGGATATTGATTCGCTTGAGGAACATCTTTTTTCAAACACCCGAAGACTGGCGCGCACATTGATCAGCATTGATCCTGAGCGCGCTTTTCGTGAAGGGTACGACCACATTCTTGACACGCTCATACCAAAGGGAAAGAGGCGACCATGAATCAACACTGTTTTTCGTCTCCAAGGAAATGGTTCATGCTTGCCGCCATGCTCACGCTCAGCAGTTGCATGGTTGGCCCCGACTACGAGCGCCCCACCACTCCTGATGAAACAAAATGGGCCGGCCTTGATCCAGCCGTCGCGAATGCCGCCACCAAAAGTAAACCAGTCGAGGGCGCGGTTGAATTGACCCAATGGTGGACCACATTCAACGATCCCCTTCTCACACAATTCATCGAACGCGCGGCGACCGACAATTTTGACATGGCCGCGGCCGAGGCGCGCATTCGCCAAGCGCGGGCGCGACGGGGCATTGTGTTTGGCGGCTTGTTGCCCAATGTCAATGGCTTCGCAAGTGCTGCAAAAAACCCTGATTTCAGCAGCAGCAATGGTGGATTGGTTGGCACAGGCGACCTGTTCACCGCGGGCTTTGATGCCAGTTGGGAACTGGATATTTTTGGTCGCGTGCGCCGAAATTTAGAGGCCACCGACGCTGGCATTGATCGCGCAATCGCCGATCGACGCGATGTGTGGGTTTCGCTTGCCGCCGAAGTTGCAAGCACCTATGCGCAAGTTCGTGCCGCGCAAGAACAACTTCGCACCGCGCACGGCAACCTTGAAGCCCAGCGCGACACTCAATCTCTCACCATAAAACTTTTTGACGCCGGCATTGTTGGCGCGCTTGACGTTGCCAACTCAACCGCGCAAGTGGAATCCACCACAAGCCGCATACCCGCTTATGAATCAAGTGTGCGCGAAGGCATTTACACATTGTCAGTTTTGGTTGGACAACCGCCGGCAACATTGCTGCAAGAGTTGCTCACGCCCGCGCCAATCCCTGCGCCACCCGCGCAAATTCCCGTTGGCTTGCCTTCGGAACTTTTGCAACGACGACCTGACTTACGCCGCGCCGAAGCCGACTTGCACGCTGCAACCGCGCGCGTTGGCGCAGCAGTAGCCGAACAATATCCGCGCATTTCATTGACTGGCGGCTACGGAACACAAGACACAAGCACCACCGACCTTGTGGGACTTGCCACTCAATATTGGACCGTTGGCGCGGGCGCCACCCTTCCACTGTTTGAGGGCGGCCGCATTCAAAGCAATATCGCGCTGCAAAAAGCGACAACCGATGAGGCCCTTGCCATCTATCGCCAGAAAGTTTTAGTAGCTCTAAAAGAAGTCGAAGTAGCGCTGGTGAATTTCACTCAACAACAAGCGCGCCGCGCCGCGCTGGACCGCACGGTGGAAGCCAACCGCGACGCTGTTGGCTTTGCCACGCAACTGTACGCGGCGGGCCGCACCGATTTTCTCAATGTGCTTGCCGCGCAACGCGCGTTGCTTGACAGCATGGAGTCGCTGGCCGCAAGCGACCGCGCCGTGGCGGATCAATCGATCGCTTTGTACAAAGCGTTGGGCGGTGGCTGGGACACCAAACTTCCAACCATCAACGATGAATCCACCGCCGAAGCCACGCAATCTGCGCCGGCCCCCAACGCCAGCAAGTCTGACATAACGGCTGCGGCGCTTTAAAAAGTTCTGGACTTCCTTGCGCAATTTCAAAACGTGCGTGCAACAAACCTCCTTCGCGCGGCAGCCAAACTACAACGTCCGCTTTTGTATGTCTGATATTCGACTGAATGAACATTTCACAGTTATTCAGCATGAAGTAAATGTGAAAGCGACACGAATAATCGTTGTTTTTTGCTTGCTCCAACCAATGCAAATAGTCATACTGCCATGCCACAATTCGCGCTGCTTCTAGATCTAGTTTTTCCTCCCACTGATTGCACACAAGACCAATGCATTTTCAATTTCAATCAGTGAGTTTCTTCGGAAAGCGCGCGCAAGTTTTTGTGGCCCGCGCAATGTGCGCATGCGCCTTGCGGGTCAACTTGCTTGCGTTGATGGTTGTGGCGGCTTTCTCAGTTGCATTGCTTGCGCCAAACGCAAGCGCGCAAACCGTGATTGAAAACTTCAACGACAATGTGCTGTCGTCCGCGGATTGGACAACCTATTCCAGTTCTCCATCGGTTGCGGTGTCAGAAACTAACAGCCGACTCCAATTCTCAACCGCGTCCAATCCTCTTATTGACGCAAGTGCTTGGAACCACGCAGAAATTTCTAGCACGTGGGGATTGGGAACCAAAGCCAACATTCAATTGAAGATGGATGTGAATTTTGTACCGCAAGTGGGCGCAACGCTTTCAACTGCCAACACGGGCATGATGGTCTTATTTTCGCCCGTCGATTACGTCGCATCCACAAATGGAATTGCTGACGGCTTTGGCGTGATCTTTGGTTCTGAACTTTCTTCCTTCAATAATTACAACTATCGAGTTATCTCTGTCATTAAAGTTGTGAATGGTCAGCCCATTACGTTGAAATCCTTTTATAACGCCAACGGTACGAACGATTTCTTCGACTCCGGAAATCCGACAGTTTCCAGATTCACGCTTGCGCCTTCATCAACTGTGTATGTCAGCTATTTGGTGGCCACTAGTACGCTGCAAGTTTCAACCGCGATGAACGCTCCATTTCCTGCGATTTCCGCCTTGGTTCCCAACGCAGCATTAAGCACACAACGACCGCTGCGCCTTTCGCTGGGCGGATACGCGGTTGGACCCACAAAGCCGCTTGTAGGCACGCAAGCTTGGATTGACAATGTCACTCTGCAACAAGGCGCGCGCGTGTACCGATCGACTGGCTTGAACGCCACGGATGGCAGCAGCACCACTGGCATTGCTTTGACTTGGAACGCAGCTCCCAGCGCGGTCAGTTACAACATTTATCGCTCCGTCAATTCTGGGTTGGCGTATTTGATCGCCAACAGCACCACCACTTCTTATACAGATGCGCCCTCTGGCACCAACAGTTTGATTGCGGGTGTCAACTACACCTACGTTGTGCGCGCGCTTTCCGCGGCAGGAAATGAATCCGAATCCAGCAACGCCGATGTTGGTTGGTTCAATATTGGGCCAGCCACAAATTTGGTGGCAACTGATGGAACGCTTTCAACTGGCGTCAATTTAACGTGGACCGCTCCAACGGCTCCATCGGCAAGTATTGGATACAAAGTGATGCGCGCCACTGGAACCGCGGCAGCGACACAGATTACGCTCACCCGCTTGACCAATTACTTGGATACCAGCGCAGTGGCTGGAACTCTGTACACCTATTCAATTATTGCGGTCACTGGCGCGGGCGATTCGTTAACGACAAGCAACCCAAATACTGGTTGGCGATTCATCGCAGCCCCAACAGTGACATCCGTGGTTCCAAATTCTGGACCGATTGCGGGCGGAACCGCAATCACAATCACCGGAACAAACTTTACTGGCGCTAGCGTGACTCTTGGCGGAGTGGTGCCAACAAGCGTGGTTGTGGTTTCTCCAACACAAATCACAGCGGTCACGCCAACAGGACAATCTTCATCGATCAATATTGTTGCCAATCTTGTAGTGACAACCCTTGGTGGAAACGTGACCAAAACCGGTGCGTTCACGTATGCCGCGGCGCCAACACTTACTTCGGTTACGCCCAGTGCTGGACCGCTTGCGGCTGGTACAACCCTCACTCTTACGGGAACAAATTTCCTCGCTGGCGCAACTGTGAAAGTTGGCGGAGTCGCTGCGACCAGCGTGGTTGTTGTGAGTTCAACTTCCATCACGGCGGTCACGCCAGCCGGAACTGCGGGTGCGAAAGATGTTGCGGTCACAACAGTTGGTGGAGTGGCGACTAAGACGACTGCGTTCACATACGTCGCACTTCCAACCATCACCACAGTCGCGCCGATCTCTGGGCCTGTCGCTGGCGGAACCACTATCACAATCACTGGAACTAATTTGATTGGAGCCAGCAGCGTGAAAGTTGGCGGTGTTGCCGCGACTATTTTGACCAACACCGCGACGGTGATTACCGCAAAGACCCCCGCTGGAACCGCTGGCTTGAAGAGCATGACGGTGACAACGGCTGGTGGAACCGCCACCAAGGCGAACTCCTTCACCTATGTCGCTTCATTTACATCGGATGAAACCGACTCAAACAACAACACCAACGATGGTGGCAGCGTTGTTGCCGGTAAGAACAACAAGAGCAATGACACAAGCGCTGGGCAATCAGCAACTCACGCCGCAACTGATGATGTTGCCGCCGCGCCAATGGGCGTTGCGTTGTATTTGCAAACTGTGGCGCAATTTGGTGACTCGCAAACACTGTGCGATGAGTTGGCGACTGATGGAACCAGCTCTGCAATGAGCGAGACCACGCTCAATAAAACAAGTGACATCACTGTCCACACTGCGACTCAACCCATTGATCTTGACCACAACGGTGAAGCTGATATCTGCCAACTGCGCCGCGGCGATCTTGATCTTGACGGCTCCATTACGGAACTCGACGTTGCCATGTTGCTTGACATGGTTCACTCCCAACCAATCTTGGGTATCGGCGATCTTGACGGGAATGGCGTCATTGACTCAGCGGACATCAGCATGATGCTGTTGCAAATGTCCGAGCCAGTGAGTTTGTAGTCAACACTCTGCCCCCATCAACGTTGGATTCATTTTCACCAAAAAGCTGTATTACAGCCCTATTCATTGGATTTTGGTTTGGGAAATCGGTTTCATCAAACGTCTCCAACGAGCACAAATACACCAGTTGAGTTTGTGGCAGATTTGCAGTATCATGTTCGACCCTACTTGAAGGAACAGACATGCATTATCCGCACAAACTCAGCCGCATTAAAAAGCTCCGTAAAGTTGGCTTCCGAGCCCGAATGAAGACCAGCAAGGGTCGCGCTATTGTCAATCGTCAACGACGTATTGGCCGCAAAGTGAAGACCCGCTAAATCAGCGTGTCAGCATCAACAATATTGGTTTTGATTGGCCTGCGGCTTTCCGGGAAGTCCACGCTTGGTTCTATTGTGGCCGCGCATTTGAAACAAGACTTTGTGGATCTGGACCACAAGGTCTTGCAGAAACTTGGCGCCACAAGTGTCACAAAAACATTTCACGATATTGGCGAGGCCGCGTGGCGCGAGGCTGAGCGTGTTGAACTTACAAACTTGCTGGCCGCAAAAAAAGATTGCGTGCTTTCTCTTGGTGGCGGAACACCAACCGCGCCTGGTGTTGCAGATATTTTGCAAACTGCAAAGGCGCGAAATGAAATCTTCATCGCTTTGCTTGATCCAGGTGAAAAAGAGCTTGTGAATCGATTGACAAACAATCGCGGCGATCGACCGTTGCTCAACGCGACCAAGGCAAGTGGCGACGGAGCCGCTGATGCCACCGCGGAAGTGCGCGCGCTCTTTGAAAGCCGAATGCCTTTGTATCGCTCGCTGGCCAATGTCATTGTGGACACGAACGAAAGCGAAGCCGCATGCGCCAAGACATTGCTTGCCGCGTTTGACGCCGTGCGTGCAAAGTAAAATCACAACGCCACTCTATTTTCCAGAAGTGGTATCCGGCTTCACGCGCGCCAATGGGCGAGCGACTTCAATGCCGCGCTCATCCAAAGCGATCACGCCTAATTCTCGCAACGCCGATTGCGCCGCGGCTTGCTCGCCAGCTTTTTTACTTGCGCCCCAACATGATGTGAAGCGCCGATCTCCGCTGAGAACCGCTATTTCAAAGCACTTCGCGTGGTCGGGACCCTTCTCATCAAGAATCATGTAAATAGGCGGCGACATGCGCAGGGAAACCAGCGTTTGCTGAAGCACGCTCTTAAAATTATGTTGGTGCCCGCCGTGCAATGACTCATGAATACGTGGTCCAAGATGGCGGAGAATGAATTCCTGCGCAGGCGCAAGTCCCCCGTCCAAGTAAATCGCGCCAATGATGGACTCCAATACCGCCGCGCTCACCGAGCCCGGAAGCGTGGCCGCGGGGCCCATGCCCTTGCCAAGACGCAGTGCCTCGTGCAATTTTAATTCAACCGCAATCTCCGCGCACACTTGTCGGCTAACCGCGTGGCTTTTCACCTTGGTCAAATCACCTTCAAGACTTTCCGCAAGCGAGCGAAATAAATGCTCGCACACCACAAGACCAAGCACCGCGTCGCCTAAAAATTCTTGGCGCTCGTTGCTCTTTGATCGATGGTCCGACAGCGACGCGTGCGTCAATGCCGTTTCCAAGAGCGTCATATCTTGAAAGTGATAGCCAATGCGATTTTGAACTTCTGCAAACGGAATTTCTTTCACAAGAACCTCTTGCCGCGTGGGCGGCTCAAAACGACTCAGTGTCGCGGGTTCTCCAGAAGACTCCCATTTGATAAATGAGGAAGTCCACTGGAGATCACGCGTTCAAGCTGCTCACGCGAGCGACTTGGTCAATACGGCAAACGCAGATCAATTATTCATTCAAGCAATTCAGCGAAGTCACACCAACAGAAAATCAAATGTTTTCAGGCAATTCAAAGTCAATTCATTTATCTCAACTCGCCCAGCGAACCGCTCTCAAGCAAATCATTCATGCGAAGTTCATCGGCTTCGCTTGCAAAACTTTGAATTTCAATTCCCATGCGTCGAGGACCTGGATCATCGATCTCATCAAAGACGCGGGTCACAATGCCTGTGAAATGAATCGCTTTGAGAATGCCAGCGAAAAAGAAATCCACTTCGACTTGTTTCCCAATTGCAAGAGCATCGTCCAACTCCAAACGAATTCCAGTGCCACTGAGGTCGTACACATGACCTTCCATTGGGGCGCCGTCGCTATGAACAACCACTCGCGAAACATCAGGTCGCAAAGCAAAGCGTTCATTCACGCGTCGTTCTTTGGTGCTGTTGTGCTGAAGGGTTTTCATGTCTGATTCTTGAATGCAATTCTTGAGAGTCATACGGCTGTTATCGGTCGAAAGATCTTGGAAACTTAAACTTGTTTGAACATTGCGCACACAATTTGATCTGCAGGTAGTGTGCTATTTAAATTGGCAAGACCAAATAAGAATGCCAAAATGCGACAAGTTTTTGCGCTTTTTTGTACCCTGCCAGTGTGCTGAAGCCAAAAGACATGCCGCAAGAGGCGATAATAATTCAAAATGAGATCGATGCGCCGCTGACGCCACTGATTGGAAAGTCTGTTTGCGTATTGGGTTATGGAAATCAAGGGCAAGCGCATGCGCAAAATTTGCGTGATAGCGGCGTGTTGGTTCGGGTTGGTTCCGAGCCTGGCACACGTGGATTCGCCGTTGCCAAAGCAGCCGGATTTGAGGTGCTTTCAAGCGCCAAAGCCGTGGAAAACGCTGATTTAGTGATTGTGGCCCTGCCCGATGAAATTCATGGAAAATTGTGGGCTTCAGCAATTGAGCCCAACCTTGCGCAGCATGCCGTGGTGGGATTTTTGCATGGCTTCTCCATTCGCTTTGGCATGGTCAAGCCCCCCGCTCACATTGGCGTTGTCATGGTGGCGCCAAAAGGTCCAGGCAAAACAGTGCGCGACCGCTTTGTCATGGGTCAAGGAATTCCTAGTTTGTTTGCGGTGCATGCCGACGGAGCCAACGCGATCAACACGCGCGCGCTTGGACTTGCGTGGGCAAATGGAATTGGTTCGCTGCGCGCGGCGATTATTGAAACCACTTTCGCAGCGGAGGCGGAAACAGATTTGTTCGGCGAGCAATCCGTTTTGTGCGGCGGAATGTTGGCGTTGGTGAAAGTTGCGTATGAAACTTTAGTCGAGGCGGGATATCCGCCGATGCTTGCATACATTGAATGTTGCCATGAACTTAAACAGGTCGCGGACTTGATGTACGCGCGTGGACCATCCGGCATGCGCGACGCCATTAGCACCACGGCGGAGTTTGGCGCGTTTGACGCTGAACACATTTTATTGACTGAACAATTGCGCGCGGACTTCAAACGCATTCTGACTTCCGTGCAAGATGGAACATTTGCGGCTCGCTTTCAAAGCGATGCCAATGATGGATTTGCACGGCTGAAAAAAATGCAAGACGCAGCGCAGAGACATCCAATTGAAGCCGCGGGTCGCGCGGTCAGAGCCCTGATCCCCTGGTTGAAAGATGAACACACATGACCGTATTTGACGCAATTATCCTAGGAATTGTCGAAGGCGTGACGGAATATTTACCCGTCAGCAGCACTGGACATCTCATTCTGGCGGCTTCCATGCTTGGTCTTGGCAAAGAAACTGGTGGCGCCAACATGGCATCCATTAAGGAGGCGTTGGATGGATTTGAAATCATCATTCAAGGCGGCGCAATTTTGGCCGTGGCGGGTTTGTACTGGAAAAGATTGCGCACCATGGTGCAAGGTTGCGTGGGCGTGGCGCTTCCCAGTCGGGCAACCACGGAGTCGCGAATTGGATTTGGTTTATTGTTGAAACTTGTGATCGCGTTCATGCCCGCGGCGGTCATTGGCTTGGCCTTTCGAAAAACAATCAAAGCGCATTTATTTTTTCCTGGACCTGTTGTGGCGGCGCTCTTGGTTGGCGGCGTGGCGATGGTGTTGCTGAAGGGTTGGAACCAGAAAAAAATCGAGCAGCACTATGAACCCGGCGACGCGTTGGCGCGACTGACACTCAAAGGCGCGTTGATCATTGGCATGATGCAAGTGTTGGCCATGATGCCTGGCACCAGCCGCTCGCTGGTGACACTGCTTGGCGGAATGCTTGTTGGCCTGCCACCTGTGGCGGCGGCGGAGTTTGCATTCTTGTTGGGACTTCCCACATTGGGCGCGGCGTCGTTGTATGAAAGTCTGAGCGTGCTCAAGGGCGGCTCTGAATCAATCCACCAATTCATGGATGCATTGGGCGGCCCGCTTCCAATGATTGTGGGGCTTGTCACGGCCACCATCAGCGCCGCGTTTAGCGTGAAATGGCTTGTGAAATGGCTTGGAAACCACACATTGGCGGTCTTTGGCTGGTGGCGCATTGTGGTGGCTGGAAGTTTCGCCTGGGCCGTGTACGCCGGTTGGATTGCGCGTTGATGCAGTCAAATTTATTTTCCCAATACGACTAAGATCACGCTCCGAAAGAAATTCTATGGGACAAGCCACTCTCGCATTTCGAAATTTACTTGTGCGCGCAGCCATCTTCGTGGTGCTTGCCGCAATCTTGGCGTGGTTTGTTGGTGGAACACTTTTTGGAAAACATCGCGTGAACTTTCCCGCACTCACATGGGATGGACGCGAGTGGGCAGCGCAAGTGATTGGAAATGGAACGCGCCCCGATGAAGTTCAGTGGCGATTGCTTTGCAAGTCGGGTGAAGATCCTTGGCATGTCATGCCGATTTCTGAAACCGGTCAATGGCGTCAACTTGTTGGACCCAGTGTTGATGAGCAAGGGTTGTGGATCAAGGTCGGGGAGAATGCTTCCGCTTCATCGACAGAGTTGACTTGGTCGCTGATTCGATTTGCAAAGGCGAACTCACAACCGACCAAGACACCGATTGCAAGCGTGACACCACCTACTGCGCAGTAACTCGCCCGCTCTAAGAGGCGCGATCACACATTCATTCATGAATCAATTCACCATTCAAAACAACGGCTGTAAATTGTTCGCAAAGGCAAATGACGCGTGACATAAAAGTGGCTTAGTCGCCAAAGCGAATGCCTTGGGCGAGCGGCAAATCAGTTCCCCAATTCACCGTGCATGTTTGACGGCGCATGTATTGTTTCCACGAATCCGAGCCACTTTCGCGGCCACCACCCGTGTCTTTCTCGCCGCCAAAGGCGCCGCCAATTTCAGCGCCGCTGGTTCCCAAGTTCACATTGGCAATGCCGCAATCGCTTCCTTGGTGCGACAAGAATCGCTCGGCGGTGCGAACGCTATCGGTGAAGATGGCGCTTGAAAGACCTTGGTCCACTCCGTTGTGAATCTCCATGGCCTCCTCGAAATCTTTCACGCTGAAGATGTACAAGATTGGCGCGAATGTTTCTTCGCGACAAATCGCAGGTACAACACCCTTGGGCACGCTGATGATTGTTGGCTCACAGAAATATCCTGGACGATTGTCATATTTGACAAGACCAGGCAACCCGCCACATTTCACGTGGCACCCTTGCGCCACGGCTTGCTCGATCGCGCTCTTCATTGCGTTTTTTGTTTCCGCATGAATGAGTGGACCCATGAGCGTTGACTCATCCATTGGGTCGCCAATTTTGATGCTGGCGTACAAGTGCGTCAACTTTTCCGTGAGCTTCTCCACAATACTTTCGTGCACAATCAATCTGCGCGTACTGGTGCAACGCTGCCCCGCTGTTCCCACGGCGCCAAACACAACCGCGCGCTCCACCAATTTCATGTCGGCGTCTGGCATAACAATAATGGCGTTATTTCCGCCCAATTCAAGCAACGCGCGGCCCAAGCGCCCCGCCACAACTTGACCAACTTTGCGCCCCATTCGGCAGCTTCCCGTGGCTGAAATCAGCGGCAATCTGCGATCCGCCACCATGCGCTCGCCCACTTCACTGTCGCGGCCAATGACAAGTCCAAAGACATCACGCGGATCGCCATATGCGGGACGGAAAATAGTTTGCGTTTGCATGACGCGCTGCGCCACTTCGTTGCAGGCAATAGCGACAAGGGGCGTAATCAAACTTGGTTTCCACAATGTGGAGTTGCCACACGTTGCGGCCAGCATGGAGTTCCACGCCCACACGGCGGCTGGAAAATTAAACGCGGTGATGCAACCAATGGTTCCAAGTGGATGCCACTGTTCAAACATGCGATGGCTGGGCCGTTCGCTGTGCATGGAGTTTCCATACAGCTGTCGCGAAAGTCCAACGGAGAAATCAGCGATGTCAATGCACTCTTGAATTTCACCCAGGCCTTCGGCGCGAATTTTTCCGGCTTCAAGCGTGACCAATTCGCCCAGATCATTTTTATGTTTGCGAAACTCCTCGCCAATTTGCCGAACAATTTCGCCGCGCTGCGGAGCGGGCAACATGCGCCATGCTTTTTGCACTGCAACGCATCGCACAATGGCCGCCTCCAACTCCGCGGCGGTATCCAAACGAACCGTCGCAATGGGCTCGCCAGTTGCGGGACATTCGCTCACAATGCTGTCGGCGCCGCCGCATGGCAGCAAACGTGGATGTCGATCAATTCCAAGGCGTTTCAATAGGTCTTTTGCGTTTTGCATGGAGCGCCAAGCATATCGACATTGTGGCAGTTGCCGTGGCGGGCAAGTCAGCGCACAATCACCCAATGCCCTTGAATCGAGATCAACTTGCAAAGCGTGCTTCACTTGAACTTCGCGAAGGTTTTTATGTCAATCTAGGAATTGGCATTCCAACATTGGTGGCCAACTACGTGCCGGCCAACATGATGGTGTGGCTGCAAAGCGAGAATGGAATGTTGGGCATGGGTCCGTTTCCAACTGAGAATAATGTTGACGCGGATTTAATCAACGCGGGCAAACAAACCGTGACCGGTGTTGCTGGCCATAGTTTCTTTTCCAGCGCCGACAGTTTCGCCATGATTCGCGGTGGCCACATTGATCTTGCCATTCTGGGCGCCATGGAAGTGAGCCAGACTGGCGACCTTGCTAACTGGATGATTCCAGGAAAGTTGGTCAAGGGCATGGGCGGCGCCATGGATTTGGTTGCGGGCGTGAAGCGGCGCGTGGTGGTGATGGATCATTGCAACAAAAAAGGCGAGAGCAAGGTGTTGCCAAAATGCACTCTGCCACTCACGGGACTTTCATGCGTTGATTTATTGATCACCGATTTGTGCGTGATGGAATTTGATCGCAAGCGCGATCGCTTTGTGCTGAAGGAATTGGCGCCCGGCGCGACGGTTGATGAAATCAAGGCAAAAACAGCCGCGGAATTCATGATTGATGCCGCGCCTATTGCCGTGCGTCAATAAAATACGTCACCTATTGCGCCGATGAGTTGGGCCAAAAGTTGACCGCATTTTTCGAAACATTGACTTGAAAGAGAAAGGCCGCCCCCTCTGATCGGACGAGAGGAGACGGCCTCGTGAAGTGAAGATCTCAGATGGATTTGTTCAGAGATCTTTCACGCGATGTTTCATTTGGGCTTTCAATCGCGCCAAGATGGAAGAGTGCATTTGGCTCACGCGGCTTTCGGACAGATCAAGCGTGAGACCGATTTCTTTCATGGTCATTTCTTCGTAGTAGTACAGAATGAGAATCAAGCGCTCGGAGCGGCTGAGACCTTTGGTCAGCAAGGCTTGCACATCGATGCGCTGAATGCGATCGGTTGGCATTTCTTGGCGACGATCACTGGCCACATCCATTTCACGGGACTCGTTTCCAGAATCCTTGTCATTCCATTTTCGATTCAAGCTGACAATGCCGACGGGCTTTGAATCGCGGTTGAGCTTCTCAAAGTCATCTGGGTTCATCTGCAAACGTTCGGCCACTTCATCCTCAGTGGCCTTCTGTCCGTGCTCCATTTCAATGGCTTTTTTGGCGCGGTCCATGATGGTGGTGCGACTGCGAACAAGCCGCGGAACCCAATCCATTGCGCGAAGTTCATCAAAGATGGCGCCACGAATACGCTGGGCGCAATACGTTTCAAACTTCACATTGCGGCTTAAGTCGAAGGAGTTAATTGCGTCCATCAAGCCAAAAAGACCGGCGCTTGTGAGATCATCCACGTCCACTTCGGCGGGCAAACGCTTGTGCATTCGCTCGGCGGTATAACGAACCACCTCGCGGTAACGCTCCATAAGACGATTGCGCAGTTGCTGACGCTCTGGCGAATCACGCGCGCACTCGCTGTACATTTTCCACGCCACATTCACGCCTTCAGGCGTGTCCATGACAAGGTCCGCGATCGACGGTGCGCGACCACGAACCGCTTTTTTGGTCCGAGGCTTTTCAGGCGCGGTAATCCGTGTGGATTCCGTTTCTGAAATTTCGGAAATGCGAGAGGTACTTGAACGCTTTGTGTTTGTGAGACGTGACGATGAAGTTGTTGACGATTTTTTCGTCACATCTTTCACCGACTTGTCAGCGCGGGCTGCGTTTGTACGCGAGGCCTGCGTGTTTAACTTGGACATGCGGTCGCTCCTTGACCTAAAGCCCATCAACCAGCCACCCCCGCGGGGCGACATGGCTCAATATCTCGCGGAAAATACACCCGCGAATCTTGATGTGCCGAATCCTTGGCAACATCTCAATGGCGGCAGTCTAACTGATGAGCCGAAGTGTGCAAGTGAAAGTTCAATACTTCATCAAAATTATTATTTGAAGTTGGCAAGTCAAATCTGAACGCTGGTTCCAAGGAAAAATAAAATGAGTTGCTCTGAAATTGTTGTCCCAAGACTTCAGTAAAGTCCGCAATAAACACAAACTGAATTCAATGCGAATGTGATTGAGGGGAGCGATATGCGTAAATCTTTTTACGCGCTTGATTTACGGCAACAATGGCACAGCAAGTGCGTGCGTTACTTCAGCGGTGCGGGTGCTGATTGGAATCATGCGCGTGGCTCATGACATCCTGTTGCGCAGCCGCGTGATGGCGCTGCTCGCGTTGCGCATAAATAGCGGAAACAAGCCTTATTTTTCGCATTTCTTGATTTGCATTGGAAGGCAAAGGCCGCACTATTAATTTCGTTTTTTGCCACCAGAGAAAACCAGATTTCTGCATTGAGAGAATTTCAAATCCATCTGGATTCTCGGCGTGCGCTTGTGCAAGCAACAATTTCTCATTCACACCTGAATAACAACGGTCATTCAAAACACTCATTGAACTACCTCAATATGAGCGGATTCCACCAAGATCAATTCAACACCTTCAGGAATTTCCTCGCGGGAGAGAACGGACACATCACCCAAGCGCCCACGCAAGGCGCGACTGACCGCGCCGCGAAGATTCTTTGGCGTGACCACCACCGCCGGCAGACCACGTCGAAGAAGATCACGCAGACCCGGCGCGACACAGCGCAGTAATTTTTCGGCCGCGGCGGCTTCCGGCACAACACTGCGCTGAGCGGCGGTGAACGCCCCGCTTGCAATCATCAAAGAGTCATCCATCCAAACTGCATGCAAAATCCTTTTGCCACTGGAGTTACGCGTGGTCAATCGATCGCACACATCAATCGAAACCACGCTACGCACAACGGCGACCGTGTGCTCTGGCAACGCAGTGTCCGGCATGGACACCATGAGCTCGGCGATCTTTTCAATGTCGCGAATGGCAACGCCTTCACGCAAAAGCTCCTGCAGAATTCCGCGGATGCGATCAAGGCTCCACGTGGGCGGCGCCAACATGGAAGCCAGGTTTGGCGAGCGCGCGCGAAGTCGTTCCAGCATCTTCGCGGTCTCTTCAAGCGTGATCAATTCCCAGGCTTTTTTGCGCAAAACCTCTAGTAAATGCGTGGCTAAAACACCGCCAGCATCGGCGATGGCAAAGCCTTGGCCCTCTAGATTTTTGGCGGACGAAGCATCAACCCAAATCGCAGGCAAACCAAACGCCGGCTCCGTTGCCAATTCACCAGCAACATCTGGTACGCCGCCTTTGGAGTCCATGACCAACATGTGACGGGGTCGAAGCACGCCCCCACCAACTGCAGCGCCGCGCATGCGAATGACATACGAATCAGCTGGCAAATTTGGGTCATCCCGAATTCTGACCGATGGAACCACCACGCCAAGTTCCATGGCAAGGCGCCGACGAACTCCTGCGACCAACGAAAGCAAGCCTGACTCCGTGCGCTCTTCATGCGCCAACATCAATAAGTCAAGGCCAAGATCAATGCTGATGGCTTCAATCACGAGCGCGTCTTCCAGCGACTCCGACGCGCTCAGGGCTGAGCGTTCGGCTTGCGCGGCAAGTTGCTTTGCGGCGACTTGCACGCGACCAATCCACCACGCCGCGGCGGCAAGAAGAAGCGACGCACCTAAAAGCGGAACTGTGGGAAGCGGCGTCATGGCCAACACGGCAAGCAATCCCGCGACAATCCAAAGCGTGACTGGCCGCGCACCAAGTTGACGCGGAATTTCGGCGCCCAATGTTTCGCCGCTAGCGGCTTTGGCGGCCACCAAACCGGATGCGGTTGCCACCAAAAACGCGGGGATTTGCGTCACTAATCCATCACCCACCGCCAGCAGCGTGAAGACGCGTAGCGACTCCGCAACGGACCAATTTTTCTGGATCATTCCCACTAAAAATCCACCCACGATATTCACAAGCACGATCACAATTCCAGCCACGGCGTCTCCGCGCACAAAGCGACCGGCGCCATCCATGGCTCCATGAAAATCCGCCTCGCGCAACACCACTTCGCGCCGCGCGCTTGCCTGCGTTGCGGTGATAGCACCTGAAGCCACATCCGCATCAATGGCCATTTGTCTTCCAGGCAAGGCGTCAAGTGCGAAGCGCGCGGACACTTCTCCCATGCGCACCGATCCACGCGTCACCACCACAAACTGCACGACCACCAACATGGCGAACACGCTGAGACCCACGATTGGATTTCTTCCCGCTGCGATTTCACCAAAGGCCTCAATCACGGAGCCCGCGACGGCGCGCCCCGCTTCCGGCGTGCTAGCGTCCATTCCCAAAATCAAACGCGTGCTGGCAATGTTGATACCAAGGCGCAGCAGCGTGGTACCCAACACCAACGCTGGAAACACGCTGAAATCAAGTGGTTTTCGCATGTTTGCGGCGGTGGCAAGCACCAAGCCGCTCAACGCAAAATTAATGGCGATCAACGCGTCCATGGCCATTGGTGGTAGCGGAACAACCAGTACCGCCACCAACGCGATGAATGCGGCGGGCACCAACCATTCCATGCGCAACGCTGGCTTGTTCTGTGTGTCGCTCAGGTTTGGAATCATGATCGCTTCTCCGATGAGCGGTTTGCACTGTGACGTAGTGGCCGACGAGATACGCGACCTTCACCCGACTCACGCGCAGCTTCGCGAGCCTCTGCACTTGTTAAACGAATGCTCGACTCGAATGTATTGCGTGCCTTGAAGCGCTGTATGAGAGAGGCCGCGCACAACGTGATCGCGGCGCCAAGAGTTGTCATTGCGATCATTCCAAGCACGGACCACACGACGTTGGACAAGGAATCAGAACTCCATGTTGAAATATTTTTAAGCCAGGGCCACGCAAAGGCCAGGCTTGTGGCCATGGTGACGATCGCCACAAAAACACCAGCAAAAACACTTGGAATACGCTGAAATACGGAACTGCGCGGTCGCATTTTCCATGACCCGATTCGTATCCACGTTCCATGCGCGCTTGCGTGACCCAACAGCGCGGCAAGTAGCGCAATGATGACAAGCCACAATGCAGGCGTTATGGCGTCGATCCATATTTGCATTGGTGAATGCGTTGAAGTCAGTTGGAATAGGTCGCGAGTCATTTCCGCAAGCGAGCGAATCCACAGCGGCATGGCCAATGACGCAAGCGCGATAAAAAATACAATGCCAAGAAACGAAGCAAGCCAACTCGCTCGTGGTCCGTGGCCTTGTGAAACCACTTGATCGCGTTTGGAGGGCGACGGTGGATGAATGCGCTCAGCGGATTCACTGGACATCATGGTGAAACTCCCTTGGCAATGTGCGCAAGCGAATTTTGAATGAAACTATTTTCGCTTGTCCAAATCACGCCGCAAGTGGCCATCGCCGCCGCAATACCCACGGCGGCGCGTGAGCCAAATCCAGCCGAAAACGTGGAGAAACCAGGCACAATGCGCACCACTAATGCAGCCACCGCTGTAACGGTGGCGAGCACGCCCACAACTGGCAAGCACGCTTTGAATCCGACCACCATGGCCGCGTCAAGCAACAATGCCACCGAGTTGGCGAAGTCACTTTGAGCGAATGTTCCAGGCGGCAGCGTGCGAACGCTTGCGGCCGCGGTGATGGCTATTGTTTGAATTCCACCCACAGCGACAAATATGGTGATGGCGCTCCATGTGAAAAGCATTTCGGCGGCGTTGGCTTCTCCATCAATTGCGGGGTCGTATGTTTGCGCCAGTGACAATCCCATTTGCTCACCAATGACTCGCCCACAGATGCGAAGTGCTTCAACAGAAATGGCGGCGAGCAAACCAATCAACGCGCCAATAGAAATTTCAATCAAAACTTGTGGCAATGAAATGGTGGTGATCATGGAATCACCCGCGGCAATTGGTGCCGCCGCCCAACCCGCCGCGGCCGCAAAAGCCATACGAAAACGCCATGGAATCATGGTAAAAGCTGGTGCGCACATGGCTGCTCCAACTGCACGCGCCGCGCCGGCAACAGCGATCGCAGACACGCTCACTAGCGGCCTCCTATGACGATCAAGAGACTCAAGTCCAACACACAGCCCATCATCATCACGGCGAAGTCGACCACTTTTGAACTCATCCAACCAGCCAACGCGATGGCCACCAACGCCACCGCAATCAAGCGCGGCGCGAACGCCGCCGCCGCATCTTGCACATTGGACAGCGATTGAATGAGACCGGAGATGAGTCCCACAAGAAGTCCGACCACCAAAAGTGGAAACGCCAATACCAACGCCGCTGACAGCGCGGACCGCAACGCGTCGACCATGTCGGCCTCAGTCATGGTTGGCACCTGCATTGAAAATAAAATTTTGCAATTGGTCACCACGCATTTTTATGTTCCCGCCACGCGCGTCACGCCCGCGATCAAGCCTGTGGACACCATGGCCCAACCATCCACTGCCACAAAAAGCAGCAATTTCATGGGCAAACTGATTAAAGAAGGTGGCGTCATGAACAAGCCAAGGCTGGCCATGACCGCAGCCACGGCCAAGTCGATCACCAAGAATGGCAACAGCACTTTGAAGCCCAACATGAACGCGACGCGCAATTCATTCAGCGCGAATGCGGGAGCCAACGTGAGCGTGTCCACTTCGCGGCGCGTCAGCGACTGCCCCGCTTCAACCGGAGTGCCTTTGGATTTCAACACGGCTTCCAAAGTGGGTCCACCATTTTGCGCTTGCAGCTGATCAAACATAAATGTGCGCAGTGGCGCCTCGGCGCCTTTGACCGCAATCATTGGATCCGCGGAGTTGCCACTGGCCAGTTGCGACAAGCCGCCATCCCACGCAGCCTTTAACGTTGGAGTCATTGCGGCAACGGTGAGCGCAACGCTTAGACCAAGCACGATCAGATTGCTGGGCACCGCGCCCAATCCAAGACCTTGTCGAAGAATGCTGAGAGTGACAAATATGCGCGGGAAACAAGTGCATAACGCCAACGCCGCTGGAAGCAGCGCAAAGCCCACGGCGGCCGCGGCAAGCTCCGCGCCACCGCTTAATCCCACGGGAACATTGCCAACTGTTTGATTGATTGCGGCCAGCAACAACATCAACCAACCCTCCGACGCGAGTCGATGGCGCAATGATCGCGAGAAGCATGTTCAGCAATGGCATTGACCGAATCTGATGAGTCTGCCGCGAACTCCGCCAAGCGCGTAAAGCCGTGCGCACTTTGTCCCAGCAAGACCACCCGATCACCAACGCGAACAAGCGTGAGTGCCTGCCCTTTTGCCAAGGAGGCGCGATCAAGTATTTCAATGGCTCCATTGCCAACGGCGCGCCGAACATTTCCTTTGGAAAACAATGTGGAAATAAAGCCAGCGCCACGTCCAAATCGCAATCCCGACTTGCCACGCAACCACAAGGCCGCGCCCAGTAGGCACAGCGCGCCAAAAACAAAAATGGAAATCCAACTTCCACCCGTGGCCACGCGCGCATCAACTGGAGTCAGAACCACAATCTGCGATTCAGGATCGACAAAGTGGCCAAGTGCAACCGCATGGATTGAACCAAGTGCGATGACCGCGCTCGCAATGCGAGCAATCAATAGGTGAGGGTTACGCCCATCCATGGCAGCCCCTAGCTTCACGCCCCGCATCCTGCGAAAACGGTCGGACCCATCCGACGTGTATAGATCGGCACTTTGGCTGTGAAAGGCGTAGTGAAATTTACAAATTCCTAGCCTGATTTGCTGCAATCTTTCCTGCAAAATACCCATGCCAAACGCAAGTTCGTGTCGCCATGGCATCCAAGCCATCGCTACCATTCTCACAATGATTCGGCGGCTTCAATTGAGCAGTGTATTGGCGGTGATCGGCGGCGCCGCGTCTCTTTTCACAATGACCTCAACCGCCCTTGCCCAGACGGAATACACGCTGGATGATTTTGATCGCTGGACCCCGTCGCCGTCGCCGTCACCGGTTGATGAACAATTGCAACAAGCGCGCGTGGCTCTTGCCAATGGCGACGCGGCGCGCGCGTTGAACCTGTCCGAAAATTTTCTTGAAAACAATCCCCTGGGTCAAGGACGCGCCGACGCTTTTTTAATACAAGGCGATGCGCAATTGGCCTTGGGTTACGAATACAAAGCGCTCTTCGCCTATGAGGACGTGGCGCGGCGATACTCATCAACAACCTCTTTCATTCCTGCCCTGGAACGCGAATATGAAATCGCCAAGGCCTACGCGCATGGCTTGCGAAAAAGATTTATGGGGACATTTCGGTGGATCGACGCGGGCGATGACGCGCAGGAAATTTTCATTCGCATTCAAGAGCGATTGCCTGGCAGCGAGCTTGCTGAAAAAGCTGGCATGGAATTATCCGACTACTACTTCCGCATCCGAGACATGCCGCTGGCGGCGGATTCATACGACTTGTTTGTGCAAAATTACCCGCGCTCCAAACGCGTGAACAAAGCCAAATTACGCTTGATTTACAGCTATTACGCTCAGTTCAAAGGTCCGCAATATGACGCCAGCGGTTTGCGTGAGGCCACATCCAGACTGAAATTGTTGCAGGCGGATGATCCGGCGTTGGCGCAACAAATTGGCGCCGAGGCCTTGCTGGTGCGCGTGTATGAAAGCGAAGCAGCCAAACTTCTCAACGACGCTCTTTGGTATCAAGGCATGGGTGATTTTATTTCCACGGAACTCACGCTGCGCTCGCTTGTGAATCATTTTCCAAAATCAATCGCCACCATTGAAGCGCTGAAGATTGCCCCAGGCGTGGTTGCAAAGTTGCCGGCTCTCACCGCCAAAGGTTGCCCCGACTACGCGCAACTGCAAAGTACTTTGCTTGGAACACCAAAGATGGTTGAACCCACCGGCGTGGTTGCGGAGCCAGAGGCGCCACTTCCTGCTGTTGCAGAAACAACTTCCGAGAAACCAGTGGCTGGCGCGTCACTTCCCCCGCAAGATCAAACCACCTTGCCTCCAACACCGAGCGCGCCTTCTTCGCCTGATCAACCAAAATGAAATTGAACCCCAAGACTATGTTCAGTTGCAATGCCGTCAGCGTGATCATCCTTGCATGCGCCAGCATTCTTGCGACAACAACTCTGGGTTGCTCCTCCAAAGGCATGAAAGGCGGCAGCGTGCTGCCCACTAAATATCACAGCATTTCCGTGCCTGTTTTTGACAATGCCACGCCTGACCGCGACATGGGATTTCAGTTGACGGAGGCTCTACAAAAACGTTTGCAACAATCCACGCCGTACACCGTCACGCATGACGGCAAGGCCGACACCATTCTTCGCGGCAAGGTGGTCAGCGTCAAACTTTCACAAATGAGTCAAAGCGTTGCGACTGGTTTGTCGGAAGAAGTTGCCTACACTGTAACTCTTGACTGGGATTGGGTTGATGTGCGAACAGGAAAGTCCATCACAGCCCGCAAAGGTTTTGCAGCCAGTGGCGTTGTTGTGACAAGTCGTTCGCAGGCGGAACCGTTGGATTTGGCGCGATTTGAAGTGACTCAACGGCTCGCCGACGACATTGTGGCGAACCTTCAAGCAGATTGGTGATTTTTGTGAATACGTTTGCGTGATTTGAAAGCAGGAATTTAAAATGAGCGACAACAACATTGATGCAACCACGATGGCATTCGCCTCTAAAAAGAAAACGGACAAACCCGTGAAGCGGATTGATCCGCCCACTCCAAATTCTTCCGGTCTGCCAGGCAAGCCACGTCGCCAAAGCGTGACTTGGTTCACGCTTGGACTGCTTGCCATTCTCATTTGGATTGTCATTAACGGTAGTTCGACGCGCGGAGTTGCCATAGAAACTTGGCAACAATTCATGTTGCTTGCCAAAGAAGGCAAACTTGTGAGCGATTCGGTGGTGATTCAGAGCGACCGAATTAGCGCTGACGTGAAGCCAAATACCAAGGGTTTTTCCGAGAGATTTGGCGATAAACCCGCGCCGGTGTATGTGGCCATTATTCCAACCGCGGTCTCCAACTACATGAAAGATTTGGAATCCGTGCCTGTGCCCTACCGCGCCGATGTGACCACAAGCACCTTTGCGCAATTGGCCATGACCATTTTGCCCACGCTGATCATTCTTGGAATCTTGTGGTTTCTGCTTTCGCGCAGCATGCGCAACGCGGGCGGTGGCGCCGGCGGAATGCTTGGCAACTTTGGTCGCAGCAAGCACCGCGTCAGCAACAAGGAAATGGAGCACACCACTTTCGCCGATGTCGCCGGCATTGACGAAGCCAAGGAAGAAGTTTCCGAATTGGTTGAGTTCTTGAAAGACCCAAAACGATTTCAACGCCTTGGCGGACGCATTCCTCGCGGCGTGCTGCTTGAAGGTCCACCAGGTTGCGGAAAAACATTGCTCGCCAAGGCCATCGCTGGCGAGGCGGAAGTTCCTTTCTTCTCCATTTCTGGAAGCGACTTTGTGGAAATGTTCGTGGGCGTTGGCGCCAGCCGCGTGCGCGATTTGTTCAAACAAGCCAAAGACAATTCTCCGTGCATTATTTTCCTTGATGAAGTTGACGCCGTCGGCCGCCGCCGTGGTGGTGGTTTCACAACAGGCGGACATGATGAACGCGAGCAAACGCTCAATGCGATTTTAGTGGAAATGGACGGATTTGACGCCAATGCGCAAGTGATTGTTATTGCCGCAACCAATCGCGCCGATGTCCTTGACCCGGCGCTGACACGCCCTGGCCGCTTTGATCGCACCGTGGGCGTGCAGTTTCCAGATGTTGCGGGACGACGACAAATTCTTTCCGTGCACGCCAAGAAAGTGAAGATGGGTCCAGATGTGAATCTGGAGCGCATGGCGCGCAGCACGCCAATGTTCAGCGGCGCGGATCTTGCGGCCATTATTAATGAGGCCGCCATTCTTGCCACCATGCTTGACAAGGATTTCATTGAGATGACGGACATGGAAGAGGCGCGCGACAAGATTCGATTTGGCCGCGCCAAGAAAAGTCGCCGCATTGAACAACAAGAACGCGTCGCCACGGCGTATCACGAATCTGGCCACGCTATTTTGCAAGTTCTTTTGGCCGACGCGGATCCACTACACAAGGTGACAATTATTCCGCGCGGAAATATGTTGGGAGTGACATTTAGTTTGCCAGAGAAGGACCGTTATGGTTTCTCGCGCAAATATTTGCTGGCGACCATGCGCGTGTTGTGCGGCGGCCGCATTGCTGAAGCGCGCCAAAATGGCGATGTCTCCAGCGGCGCATCCATGGATATTAAAATGGCCACCGCCTACGCGCGCGCCATGGTTTTGGAATGGGGCATGAGTGAAAAGCTTGGTTTTGTTCGATATGCAGGGTCAGATTCGCGCGAGTCCTATGTTCCAGAACGCGACTACTCAGAGGACACGGCGCGCATTATCGACGAGGAAATTCGGCGCATGATTGACGACGCCTTCAGGGATGCGGAGCGCTTGGTGAATGAAAACTGGGACAAGATTTCCATTCTTGCCGAGGCACTTTTAAAATATGAAACACTGAATGTGGAGGATGTGCAACGCATTATCCGTGGTGAAGCGCTGAACCTGCCCACTGTGGTTCAAATGCTTTCCACGGAAACGCCTGCGCCAACCCCCATCAAGATGGATCCACCAGAGCCTGAAATTGGCATCATGCCAAGTCCGGCGTGAGTGGAGACATTTCGTGCGCATGAAGCGCTGTTGTGTTGAGTCGAATCAATAGCGCAAATCGCAACGCACTGATTTTAATTTTGTGTGCCTTCAACGTCCGGCGATTGTTTGTGTGATCACACCAACAGTGATGCTGGATTTTCAAGCAACGCTTTAAGCGTGTTCAACCAACGCGCCGCCATGGCGCCATCAATCACTCTGTGATCCAGCGAAAGCGTGGCCGTCATTTCGTAACCAATGGTGAGTTGATCATCGCGCACAACGGGTTGCTTCAGCGCGGCGCCGCAAGCAAGAATGGCGGAGTTTGGTGGATTGATGATGGCGGTGAAATGCTCCACGCCAAACATGCCCAAGTTTGAAACCGTGAATGTGCTGTCGGACATGTCCTCCATGGACAAGCCACGGGTGCGGGCCTTCTCGGAAAGAGCCTTGGTTTCGCTGGAAATAGCGCGCAAACTCTTGCGGTCCACATCGCGGATAACGGCCACAAGCAGACCGCCGCCCTTCTCTTCATCAAGCGCAACGGCCACGCCGACATTCACTTGTTGATGCATGAGAATTTTTTCGCCGGCCCAACTTGCGTTGATGTACGGATGCTTGGCCATGGACAGCGCGCAACCGCGGACAATAAAATCATTCACGGAAAGTTTAATTCCCATGGTGGCAAGTTCGCTGTTCAGTTGCTCACGCAAAGCCATTAAGCGGTCCAACTCAAACTTCATGGTCACTTGGTAGTGCGGAATAGTGGTCTTGCTTTCAACCAATCGCTTGGCGATGATTTGCCGCATTGAACTCACGGCAACTTCCGTGCTTTGCAAACCAGCCACAACAAGTCCGTTGGATCGAGGCGTTGGCGAAACTGGAACCGCCAGCGAACTGGAAGCAGCGACATACGGCGTGGCTGAACTTTGTGATGGGCTTGTAGACATTGCGCCAGTCCGTGGCGCGTCCGTAGTTTTTGCGGCGGGGTTTGAGCCACGATTTTCCAAAGCGTTCATCACATCGCGCTTGATGATTCGGCCACCAGGACCAGAGCCCTTCAGTGAGCCAAGATCAACGCGCTCTTGCTCGGCGATTCGACGAGCCACAGGACTCACACGAACTCGCGCGCCATCGGCTTGAAGAATCTCTTCGGCTTGCGCGTCAATTGGCTCAACACTGCTTACGCCGCGCGTGTTGGAATTGGCTGAAACAAAGGTATTTTCGGAGGCGCTTTGCGATGGACGGCCCGCCGCGGATGCATTGGGCGCGCCAACAGATGTCCCAGCTTGCGCGCCATCAAGGCTTTCGCCGTCCTCTAAAATAAGCGCGATCTGCGTGCCAACTTTCACTTGCTGACCCGCTGGCACAAGCAACTTTAAAATTTTGCCGTCGTCAAAGACCGGCATTTCCATTGTGGCCTTGTCAGTTTCAATGTCGGCTACAACCATTCCGCTTTTCACGGCGTCGCCCTCTTTCACATTCCAACGAACAATAGTTCCAGATTCCATGGTGTCCGAAAGGCGCGGCATTGTGACGGAGATTGGCATTGTGTTTGTTTGCTTACGCGTTGTAAGTGGCGCTACGAACAGCCTCGCAAATTTTGCGAGTGTTGGGTAAATATTCCTGCTCCAAATTGAAAGCGTACGGCGCGGGAACATCCTCGGTGTGCACACGGTGCACATGGTTGTCCAAATCATCGAAGCAGCGCTGATGAATTTGCGCGGCGACCTCTGAACCCGGACTTCCAAAGCTCCACGATTGATCGACAATGACAAGATTGGAAGTCTTGCGCACAGAACGTTCAATGGAACCAATGTCCAGCGGACGAATGGTGCGCAGGTCAATGACCTCGCATGAAATTCCTTCTTTGGCCAATTCTTCCGCGGCTTCCATGCAGAAATGCACCGGACGACCCCACGAAGCCAGCGTGCAATCCGTGCCGGCGCGGCGAACGCACGCCTGACCAAATTTCAAAAGCACATCCTCTCCAATAGGAACGTCGCCCTTCATGCCAAGCAATCGCTCGCTCTCCATGAAGAACACTGGATCGTCATCGCGAATGGCGGTCTTCATCAGAGCTTTGGCATCGGCGGGAGTTGATGGAATGACAATTTTAATTCCAGGCACGTTGGAGAACAAACCTTCGACGCACCAACTGTGCGTGCTTCCAAGTTGACCACCCGCGCCATCATTTCCGCGGAACACAATTGGGCAACCAAACTGACCGCCACTCATGAACAACATCTTTGGCGCGTTGTTCAGAATTGGATCGGCGGCCACCAAACTGAAAGACCAACTCATGAATTCAACCACGGGGCGCAAGCCCAACATGGCGGCGCCAATGGCCATGCCCGCGAAACCACTTTCAGAAATAGGCGTGTCAATGACGCGGCGCGGACCAAACTCGTCCAACATTCCGCGGCTTACTTTGTAGGCGCCGTTGTACTCCGCCACTTCCTCGCCGATCAACATAACGCGCTTATCTCGGCGCATTTCCTCGCTCATGGCGTCGCGAATTGCGTCGCGAAATTCAATTTCCTGCGTGGCGCTCATATCAAACCATCTCCCTCGCGCGTGGCGCGAAATGTTGGCGGATTCATGGCGCCGCCGTACATCAGCGGCTCGCTGGTTCCGGTGTAGCGACCCCAAGGTTCTCGATAAACATCGTGATACAAATCAGACAGCGGCGGCACTGGACTGTTGTCCGCAAATTCAACCGCGTCGCGCACCTCCGCCTTCACTTCTTTTTGCAGCGACTTGATTTGATCATGCGTGATGGCGCCTTGATCAAGAATAAATTTCTCAAATGTTCCGATGGGGTCGCCTTGCTCCCAGATTGCTTCTTCGTCGCGCGTGCGATACTTGCGCGGATCACTCATGGAGTGGCCCTTATAGCGGTAGCAACGCATGTCGACAAATGCGGGACGACTTTTCTCGCGGCACTTCTCAACAACATCCTTCATGCCGTGATAGACCTCGAGCAAATTCATGCCGTCAATTACCGTGGCGTCGATTCCATATCCAAGCGCCTTGGATGAAAGATCGTGGCTTTGCGTTGTGCCGCGATGAATACTGGTGCCCATGGAATAGCCGTTGTTCTCAACCACATAAATCACGGGCAAATTCATCAAGCCGGACAAATTCAGCGCCTCGTGAAACGCGCCTTGATTCAGCGCGCCGTCGCCCAAAAAGCACAGCGTGACACGCGAAGATTTTCCATTGTTGATGACCTCGTCCTCATACTTGGTGGCAAACGCCAGACCAGCTCCAAGGGGAGTTTGCGCGCCAACAATTCCGTGGCCGCCAAAAAGATTGTGCTCGCGGTCGAACATGTGCATTGATCCGCCCTTGCCTTTGGCGCAACCATCAACGCGACCAAACATTTCCGCCATGCACGCGCGCGACGACATGCCACGCGCCAACGCATGACCGTGATCTCGATACGCGGTCACCAATGGGTCTTGCGGTTTCAGCGCGGCCACGCAACCAACAGCCACCGCTTCTTGACCGATGTACACGTGGCAGAAGCCGCCGATTTTTTTATCTTGATACGCCTGCATGCAACGAATTTCAAATTCACGGATGAGCACAAGTTCGCGATACCAACCTCGCAGCAAGTCGGCGCTTGGAACGGGACGATTGGCGGCTCTACGCGGAATAGGTAGTCCGCCGTGAACATCATGCGCAGAATTTTCGTTCGTGGTTGGTGTTGGCATATATGAATTTCCGCGGGGTGAATCCATTCAGGAACCGCGGACAGTCCTGCGTTATAGGGGAGATGTCGCTTTCAAGCAAGATGCATAACAAGAACTTTTATTCATTCAGATTGAAGCCAAATATGCGGTTCAAACGACATATTGATCACGTCGTGCGAACGCCTCTGCGTGGTTATTGCCAAAATCATTGGCACGATTGTTGGGTCATTAAGGATTCGCAGTTTCTGGCGTTGCTTTGGGCGCGCCAGCCACTTCTGTTCCTACGGTGTCCTTCACTACTCGCGCGCGCATGACCATTAACGCCATTTCAAGTTGCGGATCCAAACCCTTGGCGAACAAGTCGTCAGGATTTGGTCTTGGCTTCGCCTTTGGATCATCCGCGGCGACAATCAAGTCCGCCTTCATTCGCAACTCGCTCGACTTGTCAATTTGGTCAGGAGTCATTTTGGCTCGCAGGTCAGGGTTCACGCCCCAATCATTGGAACCGGGCTTCTTATGGACAAGACGACCCTTGGTTCCTTCTGGCTGTGAAACTTCTGGTGGCAACACATAATGCTGCGTTGTGATTTTCACGGCGGCTTGCTTACCGCGATCCGCAAGTGGATTCACTTCTTGAACGCTGCCTTTGCCAAAACTTCGCTCACCAACAATCACGGCCTTGTCATAGGCCTGCAAGCAGCCGCTTAAAATTTCGCTTGCGCTTGCGGATGATTGATTCACCAACACCGCGACAGGCAAATCTTTCAACTCGGCGCGATTGGCTTCGGCGCTTTTGCTGGAAGTTGTAATTCCAAAGCGATTTTCCGTTGAAACAAGCACTCCCTTGTCAACCCACAAGTTGCAAAAATCAACGGCCGATGAAAGAAGTCCGCCGGGGTTGCCACGCAAATCTAAAATCAGGCCATTCAGTTTGCGCTCCGTGCGCATCTCTTTTAAGGCCACCAAGAAATCCGCGAAACTGTCCTCGTTGAAACTGGTCAAACGCACATAGGCAATTCCAAGTTTCGGATCCATGTACCACTCCCACGATGGATCGCCATGCTCGGACAAACTCTTTTTGTTCCAACCATTCACGGAGCGAATTTTAATGCTCTCGCGCTTCATGGCCACATCAAATGGCTCGGGCACGCTGGCTCTGCGAATAGTCAGCGTGACCAAATCGCCCTCTGGACCGGTGATGAGATCGACGGCTTTATTCAACGCCCACCCCGTGGTGCTTTTTCCATCGACCGCAATGATTCGATCATCGGGCTTTAAACCAGCGCGTGATGCGGGCGAACCTTCAAGCGGATTGATGATTTGAATGTCGCGCTTCTCATCATGGCGAATCATGATGCCAACGCCGACAAAGTTGCCGTCCACTTGTTGGCGAAATCGACGCAACGCCTCCGGCCAAATCATGGCCGAGTAATTGTCCTCAAATTGACGGGACAGAACACCCATTGCTCCTTCGCCAAATTCATGGAACACAACCTCTTCGGGCAAGGCCACCGTGGCCTCATTGGCCGCCATGAGTTGCGCAATCACTTCACGAAACAGCACGCTGGTGGCTGTTTCACGCGTGGAGGCGGAAACGGTTGCCGCCGCTTTATCAATGGCGGCGATCCACGCGGCGCGCTTGGTTTCATCGCTCAAGTTTGGAAAACTTTCATGACATTCATTGGTGGTCGCCAGCAAGCGAAGCGCCTCTATTCCACCTTCAAGCAATGGCTTCCAACCACCGTTCTCAATATGTTCAGTGGCCGCTTTGCGCAAACCTTCTTTCAACATTCCCAATGAAATGCCTTGAAACTGATCCTTCCAACCGTCGATTAAGACTGGGTTGTACTCGGGAAAAACTTCCTCAGCCTTGGCGGACAACTGGCCGTCGGGATCGTTTGGATCAACCGCGGCTTCATCGCTGGCGCCAGGTTTCTTTTCCACCTTGGGCTCAAGCGCCTCCATGGCCTTGAAGCGATCATTTTGTTTTTTGCGCAAGTCATACAAATGCTTTGGCGCGTACTCCGCCAACAATTGAACGCGGTCTCCGCAATCATCCAATTCATCAGTGAGTTTTTTTAACTCCACTGGATCGCCACCATCTTCATGCAGCGCGCGTAAACGGAACAACATTTCTTGCGCAAGCAGCCAATCGGATTCTTTTAGCGCCTGTTGATAGTTGGCCTGACCCGTGGCTTGAAGTTGCACAATGGCGTCGCTTTTCAATTCCAGTTTCCACGCTTCATTGTCCAGTAAAAACTTCAAATTTGCGGCAGCAACCATGGCTTTTGTCAAATTCTTTTGCGCCAATGCATCCACAATTTCCTTGCGCCGCGTGATGATGGATTCTTGGCGCGCCTTTTCCTGGTCCGCCTTGTGCGCCGCATTGACAGCGATGGCCTCTTGTAATGCTTTCAGGGATCCGTTGTCGCTTGTTGGAGCGTTTAAAATCGCTTTATCAAACGCTGCTTGATCGGCACGACGAGCCGCATCCCAAGCGGAGTCGCTCCATGTGGCGACATTGCCGCTTGGTGTGGCGGCTTGAAACGCGAACGACGTTGTGGCAAAAGAAAAAGTTGCGACAAGCGCGCCACAGACAACGATTCGAAATTGCGACTTCATATGATTGAAATTCCTTGCTGGAACAAAAGGTTGAGCGACGCTGAACTATTCATATACTGAGACTGAGTTCGGACTTGTGTGAAGAAGACTTGCGACTTGTTGCGAATGAAGGGATCTGTTTCAAATTGAATGTGAATAGCGATTGGTCGCAACATGAAGTTCAATATCCTAGGTCCGCAAACAGCTTCTGTGGTGGAAATGTTCGATGAAATTGAATAGGAAATCCCCGCCCGAACACCTTTCCAAGACCAAAGCGATTGCAAGCTTTCTCTCCGCTTGTGGCTCATTTTCAATGGGAATTTGGCTCACATTGCCACTAGCGCTTGGAGCCATGTGGTGGCCCAAATTTGGGGGCGTGGCTGTATTTATTTTGGCGATCAGTTGCTGGTTTCGCTTCATTGGTATTCGCGAAATGAACCGTGGATTTCAATTTGGCGGGCTTCAAATTCCCATGATGATCCGCGTCTGGCAGGTCATGAACTTCATCACCGCAATCGTTGGCATGGTTGTGGCAGTCATGTCACTGCTGCAAAGCGGTGATCAGGCCTTTGAGGAAAGAACTCTGAATTATTGTATTCAGATTCAAAACATATGGCTGCTGCTATTGGTGGGCGAACTTGTGATCACGACACGGGTGGTGTACGCGGTTGCGCTTTGGATTGAAGCGACTTGGATGCGAGTGACCCAAAATCTTGTTGCGTGCATGATTGGATTTGCCCTGGCCGTACGCCTTGCTCTTGTGATTGTGCCAACACCCACCACGGACATGAATATGGAACCACTGCTCAGAGCTGGCGCCATTCTTGCCTCCGCGGCAATGGGCGTGATTGCGATTTGGTGGTTGGCCGATGGAGTGAATCGAATGGCGATGGCGCTTGCCAATGAAGTACGCGATAGAACTTCTTGAGTCTTGCGAACTTTTTTATTTGGAAAAAATATCCTCTGCCAAATCCATGGCGCGCCCCAAACCCGCTGCTTTTGACATGGTTTCCTGCCATTCTTTGGCGGGGTCGCTGTCCAAAACCACGCCGGCGCCAGCTTGCAAATGCACCGTCCATGGATCGCCTGGCTTGCGATTGGTTGGCATGACCATGGTGCGCAGAGAAATGGCCATGTCCATGGAGCCATCAAAACCAATCACGCCAATTCCACCGGCGTAGGGACCACGGCGCACAGGTTCAAGTTCGTCAATAATTTGAATGGCTCGAATTTTTGGCGCGCCTGAAACAGTTCCAACTGGAAGCGTGGCGCGCAGCGCGTCCCAAGCGTTGAATTTATTTTCAAGCGTGCCCGAGACCGTTGAAGACAAGTGCATCACATGGCTGTAGCGCTCGACATCCATGCAGCGATCAATGTGCACCGAACCAGCCTCGCACACGCGGCCAAGATCATTGCGGCCAAGATCAACCAACATGACATGTTCCGCGCGCTCCTTCTCATCGGCCAACAATTCTGTTTCAAGTTGAGTGTCCAGTTCCGGCGTGGCGCCGCGCGGACGCGTGCCAGCAAGCGGGCGATTGACCACAATTCGATCACGCACTCGGCACAGAATTTCGGGGCTTGAAGCCGCCAAAATGCAGCCAGAAGCCTGCAAATACACTTGATATGGACTGGGGTTCACAATGCGCAGCGCGCGGTACAACTCAAAGGGATCAATGTGCGTTTCACGTTCAAGCCGCTGCGAAAGCACAATCTGAAACGCGTCGCCCGCGGCGATGGCCTGCTTGGCTTTCACCACCGCGCTTTCAAATTCCGCGCGCGTCATGGAACTGCGTGCTGGCGGCTTGGGCGCTGAGCGAAGATCCATTTGTATTTCACCAGTTGGCAACGCGGGTCGCTGATGAAGCAAATCCGCTTTCAGTTGCTCAAGAGCGGTGTCGGCAGCTGTTTGCGCAGCGGCTTCTGAGCCATGCTCATCAAGCGACTGCGCCACAACGCAATCAAGTGTTCGCGTGAAATGATCAAAGACAACCACTTGGCGATACAAACCCATGTGCATGTCTGGAAGTTTGCGATCGTCTTTGGGTGCGTTGAGAAAACTTAACGCCTTGGGTTCAAGCCAGCGCACGGCGTCAAAGGAAAGAAATCCAACCCAGCCACCGTGAAATGCGCCAGGCAATGCGCCGCGTGAAAATGGTTTCCAGGCCGCGGCAATGTCGCGCGGAACTTGTAGTGGATCGGCGCATTCAAAGCGTTTTTCGCTCTTGCCGTCGCGAAAAATTTCAACCGTGTTTTCTTTAGCCACCACTTCTTGCACTGGTCGCGCACCCAACATGGAATAGCGACCAACACTTCCGCCTTGCTCCACGCTTTCAAGCAGAAAGCTTGGCGCGTTGCGATCATCCGGCGCCACAAGCCTGCGGTACGCAAGCACAGGCGTGAGTTGATCCGATGGAATTCGCCGACATTGAATCAGAAGATTTCCTGCGGACATGTTCTTGAGATTAGCGGGACTTGCCTGTCATGGACAACCCGCGAACTGCGCCAATCGATCACATGGATTTGCTGTCAAGCGAAAGTCGACGCGCCGCCGTCAACGCGATCGCCATGGCATCGCTAGCGTCGTGCGGACCCTTGAGCGTGCGCAATCCGCATTGCGCCATGACCGCGCGTCGAACCTGTTCCTTGGTGGCGTTGCCATTTCCAGTGACGGAGCGCTTCACTTCCTTGGGCGCGAACTCCGTTATTTGCAAATGCTTTTCAGCCAATGTGGCCAGCAACACTCCGCGCGCATGCCCCATGATGATGGCGGTCTGCGCGTGCTTGACATGGCTGAACAACGTCTCAACAGCGGCGTGATCAGGCTTTAAATCAGTCAAAACCTCAAGCAATTCGGTGCGAATTTGCAACAAGCGCGCATGCAGCGGACCCGTTGTGGCAATGCGCAACACCCCCGCTTCAATCAAGGTTGGCTCGACACTGCGCGCGCTAATTTTGACGCACGCATATCCAGTACGCCGCAGACCAGGATCAATTCCAAGAATTCGCATAGCGACATGCTACGGCTTGACGGGCTTCAAGATGAGAACCACATCGCTACCTTGCACGGGAATGCGCGCGGTGTTGGCTTGCCAACGCGGTTGCGAAATTTCCGCCTGATCGGGAATCACTTGCGCGTAGGCGATCAGTTCATCGCCAAAGGTGACAAGTCCAACGGTGCTACCTGTGACATCCGCCGTATATCGCTGCCCGCCGCGGCCGTCTGGTTCAAAGTGACTGCCCGCAAATACAAATGAAGCGCTGTTGAATTTGTCCTTATGTCGCGCGTCCTCTATCCACTCGCCCAAATCGCAGCGATGAGACACGCCGTCCAATGCATATTCAACTTGCACGCTAATGATGTCGCCAGTTGGCGGCTCAAGTTTCAAATCGTTTACCGTCGCCTTGTCGCGACTCCAAATTCCAGGGTGACCAGCGCGCGCGCCCACGGCCAACAGCGCGGCGTGAATGTGCGAGGCTGCAACATTGACCACGACCAATGACTCATGCTCGCGCGTTCCTTTGAAGCACACCAATTGCTCTAGGAAACCTTGCCGAAGTGCGACGTTTCCATTTACAAAAACTTCGCCCGTGTCCTGATTGATTGAAAGTCCATTGACCAGTTTCGTGTTGGTGCGATCTGTATGGTTGATGTGCGCAATTGATTGAGAAGACGTTTCAACGTCAGACTTGTCAGCGACATGCGTGGGCGCGGCGCAACCACATGCCGCCAACGCAATGCAAAGTGTCGAAAGTATTTTGGATTGCCAAGGCATGAGCTGACCACGATCGTAACCCGCGCAAACGCCAGTTCTGAATTTGGCTGCATCGCCAGTGTTTAAAGAATTTGTATGGGCAAATAAAAAAGGCCCAGCGGAGGCAAGCCTCACGCTGAGCCCTTCCGGGGGCTTGGTAATGTTCCAACAATATACCTATATGCGACAAAAATCAATGGAAGGGAAAAAAATCTTAATTTTTTGTCAATTTATTGATATTTCCATCAGTGGACAAATGAGAAACCTCATCAGCAGTGACTTATATGACTCGAATCATCTCATTCTGAAATATGCATATTTAAAAGTAACACGGAGCCTGAGTTGCGTGGCTAACCTTGGGAAATGCTGCTGAGCCGAACCGTTCGATTTGCCTTGTCTCCAACGCATCCGGCAGAAGTCACTTCCCCAAAAAACAACGCATATGCCGCATGGCCAAGTCCCAAAGGCTGGCATGCCCATGTTTCTTTAGAAATTATGATTGCTGGGGAGCCCGACCCACGCACGGGATATGTGATTTCCATCTCTGAAATAGATGAAATTGCCCGGCGAACCGCCCTGCCTTTCATTGATACGTCGTTTCGAGGTGGCGGCGCCCAGGAAATGTGCTTAAAGCCTGTGGCCGATGCCCTTCGCAAAGAGCTTCCGTTCCCATTGCAATCCATCACGCTTACACAAAGCGACTTTCTTTCATTCTTCTACGAGGTTTCCATGCCCAACCACGCCACCATGACGCAGTCGTTTGAATTTGCCGCCAGCCACCGCTTGCACTGCGATGATCTTGACGCCGCAACCAACTTGAAGATTTTTGGCAAGTGCAACAACGCGGCGGGTCACGGCCACAATTATCGCGTTGAAGTTTCAGTGCGCACCCTGATTCAAGATCCGCCCAAAGTGCGGGTTGATCAACTGGAACAAGTGGTGCGCCAGAATGTGATCGACCAACTTGATCACAAACATTTGAACTCCGATGTGGCTATTTTTGCAAATCACAATCCAAGCGTTGAAATGATCGCGCAGGTTTGCCACGACTGGTTGGTTCAACCCATCAAGGCTTTAGGAGGCGAGCTTGTTCGAGTTCGCGTGTGGGAAACGGAAAAAACTTCGGCCATGTATCCCGGCTGATCCTGCCGCGTCTCTTTGGATGTTTTTCCAAAGCAAGCCATGCGCAATTTCTTGCGCAGCACTTGCCTTCGATGCCTTATTTACTCGGCGACTTCGGTGCGCACGTGGTCCGCGTTGTATGTAAAGCACTTTCCTTCAGGTTCATCAAGACACTTCTTGTGGCTGCCATCGCAAAATGGAGCGTTTTTTGTCAGACCACATGCACAAATAAAGACGGGCTTGTCTTGGGGAACTATTTTAATTGGACCAGTTGCGTTCAGGCGGACTATTCGTGACATGGTGGTTCTCTCTTTTAAAATTGGGGAAAAAAATCAGGATAAAGCTAGACAGGATTGTTATGACAAATCTTCTTCGCCAAGAAGTCTGAAACCTTTGCGAAGAAGAATCTGGCCAGCAAGCGTAAGGTCGTCTACAGCAATGGCCACGGTTGGCGCCTCTTGCCGGCGCAACATCACTGGATAGGCGAAGCGAATATTCAACTCCGCGCCCAAAAGATGCAGGCATAAATTGGTCAGGCTTTTGCCCTCGGGTAATTCCACCACCAACAAATCAACTTCGCTAAATGTGAAGTGGTTGGCGCGCAACACAACGCGCGCGGCGTCGGCGTTGTTGAAAATAAGCCGCACGACAGCGTGATCGCTTGAATCCAAAATACTGAAGGCCGCCAAATTGAGACCGGATTGATCGTCACACTTCTGCAGAAGATCAAGCAACTTTCCAACCTTGTTGTCAAGGAAAACGCCAAACTGGCGCACCGATGGCGGGGTGTAACCTTGCTGGGTTTCTTGTGGAAGAATGCTCATGTGAGGGGGCAAGAATATAGCCGCGAATGAGGAATGCGTTGCAAGATGGGTTTGCGGCGAATTTGCAAGCAGGATTTCATTGCGCGACAGCAAACACGCACCTGATACTTTGAAACCATGACATTTAAGAATCGATCGCATACGAGCCGTTGGCACATTGTCTTTGTGTGCGTGATTGTGATGGGTGGCCAGCGTGTTTGCATGTCGCAAACAACTTCCAACTCCGCGATGGATGCGAAGACCATTGAAAAAC
>SESA01000211.1_pt1 | contig 40543 bp, 80 predicted proteins | sample 3171451 | NCBI WGS metagenome assembly SESA01 (sample SAMN06051862, study PRJNA518727) | freshwater metagenome | biome: subpolar coniferous forest; feature: holomictic lake; material: water; isolation source: holomictic Lake 227, 8 m depth | place: Canada: near Kenora, Ontario | collected...
TATAAAGTTTAATCCATTCCCAATCATCTTTCATTTTGAAAGAAAAAATATGGGTATTATTATCAGAATGAACCGCATAAAAATCGTGTTGGTTTCTTAATTTAACACCAGGTCCAATTGATTTATCCAAGAATTTATAAATTATTTGTTTCATGAGCACTTTTATTTGTTATGCCGTTTATTACACGGTCCATTTTGGTATTAAATTTTTTTTCCGCAAGTTCTATTTCCTTTGTTAGGTCAACACGTATTTCTTCTTGGATTTCTCTGAGGATATCCATGTCAATTACGTGTTGAATTTTGTCTATTAATATTTGTGTTGCGTCCATCTTATTTATTTGTATTAAAATTTACTTGGTTTGGGCTTTCGGTTAAATGCCCACATTTTAATATGTAGTATAATAAAAGGAATACAGATGGTGATTATATCATCTTCAATTCCAAACCCAATTAAACATCCTTTCCAATATAAATCGATATCAATGTAATTGTTACGATAAAAAGTCTTTGTCATATTATTAATTTTTACAAATATAAGAATAATTTATGAAATAAAAAAACCCACCTTTAAGGGGTGGGATTAAGATAACATATTATATAATAATTTTAATAACTTCTAACTGCTCTAACATAAAAATTAGTTGGAGGGGTAAAACTTTTGTTACTAGTAAAACCACCATGTCCAGGTCCATCCCACCCAGCATTATAAGCACTGGCTGCGCCACCTTCTGATGAGGCCCAATAGAATTTATTGTTCGTAAACCCGTACCCTGATGATAAAGTATCATTTATTGCACTAAGTTCATCCGTACTTGGTAAGTACCAATCACTGTATCCGCCATCTCTAACTGCAACACAAAGGCTTGCGGCTGTAGTACCAGTACAACCTGACACAATAATTGCGGTGTTTGCTGCTCCGGTACCAATAGTTAATCCAGATGCACCAACTAAATTACTTGCACAAAAACTACCACTTGCCGCCCATTTAACTATAGTTGAGGTATTGGCACTAGTAACAATTAATCCGTGTTGAATATTCGGGTCATACCCTGGGTCACCAGGTTGTAGTATATATGCAACAATACCACCCGCAGCCGTTTGTCCTGTAACATATACAGGTGTTGCACCACTATTAACATAAACTGAGTTTGTATTTGTTGCCCAATTTATATTTTGGTCTACGGTAGAACCAGTTCCACCATAAGCAATTAATATGTCATTTAAAGTAAGTGTGTCTGTTGCAACCCTTGCGGTACATCCTGATGGCCCACCAATTTGATATACAGTATATCCTCCTGTAGGAGCATCAATACCAGAATAAAAACCTGTTGAACTTGTTGGTCCCAAATCTATTGTAGAACCTGAAAAATAACTAAAACTACCTTTAACAGTTGCTCCTGCAATTGCGGTTGTTCCTGATTTGATTGCTAATACTGACATACAGATAAATATATTATGAAATAAAAAAACCCACCTTAAGGGGTGGGTTAATTTTTTATTAAAATGATTTTACATGAAAAGATTGTACTTACGCATAATTTCTCTTACTGATTGGCAATCTGGTAATCCTTGCTTACTACTACAAAAATCAGAAGCGAATTGACCTAACATTGATAATTCATCAAAAGGGATTTTAACTTCTCTCTTTCTTCTTTGATAGTGGTCAGAATCTGAAGATACGTCCATTTGTTCTTTAATAAATGTTTTTGAATCTCCAAGTTTTGAATTAATCAATTTTGAGAAATTTTCAGTTGATACTTTCATTCCTCCTGTATGTTGTTCACGGATATTATTTTTTTCGTTATCCGATAAATTATTTAATAAATGTTTCATATTGTATTTTAATATAAATATCATCATAAATAAAAAAGGGATATGAGTAGCGAATTCATATCCCAACGGGAAGAGTAACCAGTCCCGGTCCTAAGTCCGGTCTTCAAACCGGAGGTATCTTATTTACCAAGTACGACATGCCCAATAACGTGGCTTCCATCTTGGTCCAGGATTATCACAATTCATTCTTGCTCTAAATGATTTTCTACGTTCAGGATTATTTTTTTTAATAACCATTTAATTTAATCCCCTTTCAACATTATGTAAAGAAAATATGATTAGTTTAGATATTCTTTATCCCATCATTAATGATAACGTTAATCCTCTCATCATTATCCAACCAATCTCCATATTCGGTGTATTTCACACCACCTTTAATAACTTTACTAACATCAGTTTCAAACTCTTTAGACCAATCATAATCTCGTGGAATCATATCAGGCCAAGTATTTTTTACACCTCCCTCAACAATTAAAGAAATATCCGTAGTATTTCCACTACACATAACGTCATCATAATGAACACCACTTTTTGATGTTGCCATACTTGGTATAATTTCTTTTATACCCTCATCAATAACTCTCCATATTTCAGTTACATTCCCACTACATGGCACAAAGGACATGCTACTTTTATCAATGCCGTGGAATACAACATTAGGTTTAACTTCTTTAACACCTTTATTTATCACAGTATTAACAACCCCGTTACTTTCAAAATTAAGTCCCCCAGCTTTAACCTTCTTAATACCACCTTCAATAACCTTATTCACATCAAACTCATCAAAATGGTCTTTTACAGGAGTAGTTTCTTTTATTCCACCTTCAATAATTTTAGGTACCAAATTATTAGCCCTATTTTCTATGCGAATGCTATTTGAATCATTTATCTCCTTAACACCACCTTTAACAATATCACCAACAAAGTCCCACTCCTCAAAATGATGTTCCTTAGTTTCTTTTATGCCATTCTTAAGAACCTTGTGGGTTTCATTTCTATTTTTATCCATAGGATATGCTGCCGAACGATGAGCACAATCCTTAAAAAAATAATCATTTGCCCAAAGTGTAATATATCCGTCAAACTCATTTGACCCTTCCAATGAAACATATCTGAATATCTCATTAAAGAATTTATAGTTATACCATAATGTCCCCTCATCGGTCAACTCAACAGCCCATCTCGTTTGGTCCGTAAAGATTAACCAAGTGGATGTCTTCCACCGATAAACATCCACCCTACTTAAAGATGAATTTATAAGTTCGTTAATTATTTTTTTCATATTAATAGTTTTTAAATAATCCAAATAAAAAACTGATTTGGACAAATCCTCTTTGTCCCCACTCCACATACAGTAGACATTCATTATTATTTATTTCCAATAATGAAAACCAACTTCTACCCCTTCTTTCAATTTCAATATCTAATAGTTCTATGTTCATCTTCAGTTATTTTATGATATAGTTTGTTCTAATACCTCTTCCACCTTCGAGCAAGGGCTTAAGTTTATTTTATGGGGTGTTTCCACCTTGCAATTTAATACCTCTTCCACCTTATAATAGTGGATGCCATCACCGCTAGTAGGTGTTTCCACCTTGCAATTTAATACCTCTTCCACCTTTTCTTGTGCAAATAATCCAATACTACTGGGTGTTTCCACCTTGCAATTTAATACCTCTTCCACCCACTCCGATATAACCCATTGAAACTCAAGTTCTTCCATAGAAAACAAATGAAAAAATTCAGTGAAAAAACTATACCTCCACCATAACTGCCCATCTTTTTCATATCGTAAATACCAATACTTTTTATCTCTATCAATAAACCATATAGAATCTTTATATGGAATAATTTCTACACCACATAGGTCCTTATATAATTTATTAAAAATTAATTTTTTTAGTTTAGCGTTCATACTAGCAAATATAATAAATTAAATTAAATTCTCCAAAAAAAGGGTTGGGATTAAACCGAACGAAGTGAGACGAGGTTTTTAATCTGTTTTGATTTTAATTGTACATTTTTTACAGATACCATAATTTGTTAATCTAGGTTTTAAACAACGATTGCAACTTCTAAAAATATAGCACCCTTTAGTTCTCCACCAATACCAATTAATCCAAAAGTTTTTCATAGGTTATTTGTTTTGGTTATAGGTTTGGTTGTAGTATTTTATACTTGCTTCATTTGCATCCTCAACACTTATATCATCTTCTCCAATTAAATAAGCGTTAGTATGGGCTTTTATTATCTGCTCTTTTTCTTTTTCAAGTAATAGTTCTAAATTTCCCAATAAGACATTATACGGTATTTTCCTACTGTCATACTTTTTTACAAGTTCTATTGCTTCTTGCATTGCTGTTTTCATAGGTTATTTATTTCTTGTTTAACTTCTTGCCAAAAGGGATTTAATTTTTCAAAGTCATAATCGTATATGCTAGTTATAACATCTAATATCTCATCTACTGCTATTAATGCACATTGTTTAGCCGTATAATGAAAGTATTTTATTAAATGTTCTGTTAACCATTCCCCATCAACATCACCTTTGGTAATTTGATGCTCAAACATACCTACTAATTTTTCTGCTTTTTCTTTTGGTGTCATAGGTTATTTATTTCTTGTTTAACTTCTCTAAAATAATATTTCTTACATTCCATTCAAATAAATTTATTACTAATGGTGCTGTGCATTCCTTACCATTATAAATTACTGATGTTGGATACCACACTAAATCTTCTTGTGTCATAAGGTTATTTGTTTTTAACTATTTCAATTAATTTAATTATACAAGCAAGTTCTGCTTCTTCGTAGGTATTATAATCATCTGTGTAATCAGATTCATAATCAGAGTTTATTTTTGAATAAGCACCATGAAAGGTATTTTTCCAATTTTCTGTATTATTATATACTATATACATAATCCCATACTTCTCTCTAAACCATCTAAATGCTTGTTGGTATAATGGAGCACCGACTAAATCATCATATATTTCTGATTGATGGTATATTCTTAGTGCTTCATTATCTGTATAATAAAATAAACATAATTCATTAAAACCTAATTCTTTAAGTTCTAATGCTTGTTCGTATGGGATAAATTCTTTATTCATAACTTATTTATTTACGCAATAATAAACATTTATTATGAATTCTCCAAAAAAATGTGAAGTTATTTATTTAAAATCATTAACATCTTAATTGGATGTATCTCGGGCAAATCATCATGAATCTTATCAATAACAGAATCCCCAACTATTTTAACATAATCATCAACCTTCGGAATAATAATCTTATTCTTATATCCCTTACAAGCAATCATAATCCCACGACACGCACATATAATCTCACCAACAATAATATGACTTGAATCAGATTGAATAATCAAATGATAGTCCCCATCAAATTCCCTACTTATCTTTATTACCTTACCAGTAACCAATGAATCATATGAACTTACCTTAAGACGTGATTGATGATGAACGTGATTCCAAAAGGTGCTATCCTTAACCTGACCAAACAATATAACAGGAATAAAACACAAGAATAAAAAACAAATTATTTTCATCAAAATAAATAGATAATCCATTATCATTATATGATTAAATAATTGCAAACAAATAAAAACCCCACAACAATGGGTGGGGTTAATTTTTACATCAAAATGTTTTCACAATCATTTGGTGGAAGATAACCAAACAAAAAATCTAATATCTTTTTCATACTATAAATATAATAAATTAAAATGTATACACGCCACCAGGAAACTTATCACCAGAATAATTCTCCATCCAAGTCTTAAATGCTTTATCCGTTTTATACCCATCATTCAATGAAAACAAATGGGAAACACCAACCCATAAATCACCTTTAACACCCAATACTAATCCGTCATTAGTATCCTCCATCAAAAATAAAAATTCACCATTTGGTTTATACCACCCATTACCATAACGAATTAATTCACCACCACTAATTGAGGTGATATACTTATCAATCATTTTATCAAGACGTGATTCTGTTATAAGATATTTCATAATTAAAATGATGTTATAGTTTCAGCTTCTTGGTCAAATTCTTTATTAAACCAATCAATTATAAATCCCATATTTTCTTCACCAAAATAATCTTCCAATTTATGAAATAATTCACGATTAAGAACCAATTCACGTGTCCAAACATAATACTTGGCAAACATTTTTCCACCATTATCAGTAGAATAATATTCTAAAAATGTACCGTTTCCGTTACTATAAGTGGCAATAATGATATCATCACGATTAAACTTAGGGTTAACTCGTTTAATAAACTTATCCAACAAACCAATCAACCTATTTTCTGTAATGAGATATTTCATATTCAATAAATACAATGAATCCAAAAAAAAGGGCTGGGATTAAACCGAACGAAGTGAGCCGGACGTCGGTCCACGAATACATTAAGAAAATAATGATATAAATCTTTCCTCATTTGTTAATGGCGGAGGGATAACAAATCCAATAACCTTAAATGTAATAAAATGCATATCAGAATATACATGTTTAAAACAAGTATTCAATATCTCAGAATATTTTTCCAAGACCCCAACAGGTGGGGACTCTCTAACAAAATAAACATTAATATTAACCAAATACTTATAACGATTAACATTATCATTATAATAAGCCATACTACTAAAAGATGTTGTATCAATAGCATCAACACGTATTATCTCCAACTTAGAAATTTCAGGATTCATCTTTAATAAAACCTTATTATACATTTCAGGAATTTTCAAATTTTGTATATTCATAAACACAAATACATTAAGAAAATAATTTATTACACCAATCAATTAATTTTCAATCGGGGCATACTTGTTACAACTTCTATTACCACAAGATTGGTTTTTTCTTTGTCTTAATTTGTCCATTCTAATATCTTTTTCATTCCCACACTCACATCTAACCTTAAAGTATCTTCTTAAACTATTAGGGTTGGTGTTTCTAACCTTTCCCTCAACTTCACATAACACAGTAAGTTTACCAAACACATCCCCACTATTAATGACGGCACTATCCCTCTTATTATTTTGTTGTTCCTTTAATGGAATCCACATACAATTCTCGGCACTATATGGTCCATTAACATCCTTCCTCTCAATACTATGGTTATCACTTGGTCTATTACCCATATCCCCAATAAAATTAGAATATGAATTTAACCACCGTTCACATACAACAATTCCCCTCCCACCATAATTAGAATAATTACTATGGTTGGGGTTATTACACCGTTGTTTCATTTGAGCCCATATTTGATATTCGGGCTGTTCTGATATTTTCATTCTTAATTATTTTATGTATCCCATCATTGCCACCCAATTTGAGTCTATCATGTAATGTAACACTTTGCTTTATATTAAACCAAAAAGAACCATCAGGTTTAACAAAATATACACATTCTTGTTCTTTATAAACAACTTCTTTCATCTTTAATTATTTTATGTATTCCATCATTACCACCAACCAACTCTCTACTCCATAATTTATATTCTTGTGGAAAGGATACTTCAAATACCTTCATAATATCTTCCGTTGGGGTATTATCTGCAAAGTAACGACCATATAAATGCGATTTGCGCTGATATTCAATGGTAGGTTCAATCTTTTCTTTCATATACTAATCTATTTTATGTATTTTTTTATCCCCACCCAATACTTTCCTACCCTGATATATCTGACAATACAAAATATACTCCTCTTCAATTACCTCCCTATTATTAAAATGAAATATAGTTGACTGAGAATTAGCACATGGAACAGTAAGCCCATAATATTCCCCCAATGTCTTACACTTCTTGAATATTCGTTTATCCATATTATTTGTTTTTTACCACACCATACATTTTAAGTATATGTCTCAATTTACTTAAACTTGATGTCATTTTTATTGTTTCAAAACCAACCTCAAGTTCATGTCTTGGGATTTCATTATCCCACGCATCTTTACCCTCAATAATAATACTTTCAGCATTCATACAATCAAAACAAACACCAATTCTTAATTCTTGTTCCCTATCACAACAAATACATTTCATATTATTTATTTTTTACTATTTTGAAATTAATCACCAACCATACCAGTACCGTAAACGGAATACCAACCCACCAAATCCATTCCCTACTCGGAATAATAACCCCACCCATTTTTTGTAATAAATAACACATTGTCGGTATAAACCAAATATTCATTGTCTTTGCCAGACTAACAAACTCACGCTTTACTATCTTCATATAATATATTTTTTTACAAATATAGTATATTCCACAAAATTTTCCAAAAATTTTTTTTCTCATTGGAGGACTATTTTATAGATGGGGGTCGTGTTCTTAAATAAGTTACCTAGTGTTCTTAAATCAGGAGGTGGTGCTCTTAAATAAAAAACCCCACTCATTACAGAGGGGGTTATTAATATGGTTATATGGTTAGGTGAGAATACTATTTAAAATTATAGTTATATTTTCCGTAAATATCCGTTGAACTTGTTGGTTCAGAAAATCCTAATTCTTTTCGATTTTTATAACTCATGTCATACATCCCATTCCCCAAATCTTTAGCACATTCATAGGACTGTTGTTCAAAATTTGAATCAGTATGTACTATTCTAACAAACATTAAATCAGGTAACCCACAAAGTTCAATTCCATTAAAATCCGCAAACTCACACTCATCTATCACAATAAACCTAACCTCTCTTGGTATGTTTTCTAAATAATTTCTAACAATCTTACTATCAGACATTTTAATAGTCATCATTTTATTGTTATGTGTCATCACTTCATTCTCTCCTGATTTATTATGGGATATCAAAGTTGATTTTTTAGTTTCAGACAACATTCTTTTCTCTAAATTATTATTAGACTCTTGTATGTGTCTAATCTTACTATAACTTCTATTCATAAAAATCTTTATTATAAATAGTCAGAAAAGGGACATTTTTTTCCCAAAATTTTATTTCCGTAATAACTGCTATTATCCCCCCTAAACCGACATTCTGACATATAGTAAGGGGGGATACGGGGGGAGGGGGGGTATATACCCCATGCCAAGGGGGGTGAGCCCACCCCTATAGTTATAAACAAGTTATCCCCACCTCCCTATGTGTATAAGTTATCCACATATGACATAGTGTCTTATAAAAAGTTATCCCCACTTGTGATGGGGATAAGTATATTTGGTTATATGATTAGAATGACTTATCCCAGTCCACATAAGAGGTGGGGATGGTTAGACCTTCTTGTGTTAAGAAGTATCCTGAATGTAGTTGTCTTTCTTTAGGTAGTTTTAGTTCTTGTGGTATGGCTGTGGACTTATGTATTGATGCCATGAAGTTATCTAACTCATCACTAAGAGGTTTGGCATCAGCATAAGATATGTTCATCAGGGATGATAAGTATGGGGACCAATAAACCTTTCCCTCACTAATATCTCTAAGGGTCCATTTAGCAATTCCCCACCCTTCTTTCTCAGCCAATTCAAATGGGTCAATATGAAATTCAACAAAGATAAGGTTATAATCATTTATCTTATCGTGATTAAATGTTACATCTTTTATCCATGGGTATTCTCTTAGTATAGCTTTCTTAGTAACCTTATACTCATAGTTATCTTTGAGTTGTTGTGGAGTTAATAAATTTTCTGTTCTTACTGACATAATAATAAATATGTGGACAACTTTATTTGGTTAGTTGGTGGGGTTAATATATCTTTGTGTTGTCTGAATCGGAAGTGTATGGACGGGCTGGAGTGAACCTCTTGGAGCTTAATCAGAGGTAGCTTATTATAACCCCACCAATTATTGGCGAGATTGTAATACAAAGGTACGGATTAATATTCATATAACCAAATCTTTTTTTCAGGTATATTTCGTATCTTTGGGGTATGATAAGATTAAGAGATAAGACCAAGACATTAACCATGGACCAGAGTTATGTTTTGGTCATGATGACCATGAGGTGGTGTGAGAAGTTCTTTACCCCACCTCATACAAAGAGACGCAGCGCATTATGCGTTATGGTTCATTGCAGCCCCGCTCGTGAAGTATATGGTGAATATTGTGAAAGACGCAATTGGCTTACCATTAACCTTTCCTATTGTGATGATGTTAAAGATATCGTTAAGACAACCATCCATGAATATACTCACCTATGTCAGGACCTTAAAGAATATGCTCTTATGACCAAACAGGTGGGGTATGATGATAACCCATTTGAAATTGAAGCAAGATATAATGAAGATACCTATTATACCAACTGCTGGAGGTTTATAAAGAGGAATCTCTAATCACCTTCTGACATTGTCCCACAATGTCCTTGGGGGTTATATTGTCCCCACCCACGACATATAACCCCTCTATCTTCGCATCAATACATGCCCAACCATCCATACTAACAGGTTTCCTCATAAATGACCTCTTGGCCTTCTCGAAATATACCGTACCTAACTCTTTCTCATATAATGATATCACTATCCTAATCTTATCCACATCTAATTGAAATAAATCATATGTCAAACTGTCTATTGTTATCCCCATACCTATAAGTATAACTTAGGAACATATAAAAATAAAGTTATCCACATATTAGTTTTCCACCTGACGCTATGACAGAGAGGAAAAAAAGGTGGGGGTGTGGATAACTTTATGGGTGTTTTTTTGGTTTTGTCAGTTTGTCAGGGGACTCGTTGCGATGGGGATAATCCCCACCCACACTTTAAGGGTTACACATAATAACACTTTTCCCCACCTTTTACCACCGATTTGTGTATACAGATAGCGTAAAGACCACTTTTATCCCTCTGTAGATAGCAGGAGGACCATATTTTTACTATATGTATTTTCCAGCAAAAAAAGGAATGATAAGAGTAGAGGCGGTGGAGTGAACGTAGTGAACCTTAAGTAGGATAAAATATCCCTTCAACGAGGAACCGATAGGGTTACATTGTCCCCCAATTAGGAGACAACTTAACTCCCCACCCGTAGTGGAGACCTGTCGTTTGTGATAATAGGACTATACCTTATGGGGTGTAATTGTTTACCGAAGGTATTGTTTTATACCCCATCGGGAGTAGTCCATTATATGTGATATTATATATGTTAATTCGGATATTCCCTGAATAAGGGTATCTTATTTAACATCTCACAATCACATTATATCACATCTCATTATGTCTCTTCATATATGGATAAACCGAACGTAGTGAAGGTGGGGAATTTAATAAGAGTGGGTATCTTTTTGGTGGGGTGAGATATATGTTATACCTTTGTGATTATGAAGAGGTTAATATGGGAATTCCTTAATACGAAGTATAAAGATATTGTAATATATCATCAGAGGTTTGACCTTATTAATAGGGTCACTGAGAAGTTTGTTACTGATAGTTATGAAAGCATTATGCAATTAACTTATTTCTCTAGTGGTAAAGATGTAAGGACTCATGTAACTCCGAGTATTAGAAAAGATTTAAAAGATTGGTTTGATATTCATCACTTGGATGCTGAAGGATATATTCTTGAGTGGTGCCGTAATAAGAGTATTAAGACTATTGAGATGTAATATGGATAGAGAATTAAACTTTGGTGAAAAGATTAAGATTGTACTTAATAAGATGGTTGTTCCTAACTATGATGCTATTGACCGCGTGGAGTTTTCGAAGTATGGTAGTATAAGTAAGAGTCGTTATTATGAAATCATATATTGGGTTAAGGAAGGTCGCTATAGTGACTTAGATATTAATATTGGTTCTGAAATCATCCTAAAGACTCAGAGAATTGTTCCTATGGTTGGATTGCAACCTCATGAAGATTATAATGTTGTGTTTCGTATTAATGGAAAGAAATATAACACATTGGTTGGAGAGCAAGATTATACGATTAATGAATGAAGTGAGGGACATCCACGGAACGATAGTGTAGTGGATTGTTCTTGTCCCGAACTGAGTGAATTAATTGGATAATCTGATTATATGTTATATCTTTGTTATTATGGAAAGAATATATTGTGCTGCTATTTGGTATAAAGATATGCCCACCGCAAAGTGGCTACCGAATAATATCGATAAAGGTATTGTTGTGGAAGGTCATAGACACGCCGATGTGATTAGAACAATGATGAACCTATTGGGCAAACGTACCTGTCAAAATGGTGATGACTGCGCTGGCGAATCCGAACAAGGTTTCGTTACAAACAAAAGTAGATTCGTGGATAGAGAAGAGGCGATGAATATTGCCCGTGAAGCCAATCAGTTAATTAATAAAACAACATCTAAGGACCTTTATTCTGAAGACATATATTAACTATGAAAGAATTAATGTGGAAGTATCTTGATAGTGCTTACCCTAACATTTATTATAAAATGACCAAGTTCGGTGCATGTCTTAAGGATGGTGATAATCCTGATAAAACTGTTATGCGAATGGATATGGTAAGACAATTGGTGTCTTTATTTTGTTGTGAGGATATATTCTTGAGTGGTGCCGTAATAAGAGTTGTAAGACTATTGAGATGTAGATTTTCACGACACGTTATTATAATTTATATACAACAGTATATTATAATTTTGGTACATATTGTTGTATATTGTTTTTAATACCATACATATTTATTAACATATGATACAAGGATTACATAAGGCCATACAAAAATTTATTTTACAGGAATATCCGTGGATAAAGGGTTTTGAATTAACTACTTATTATTCGGGTGGTTTTGAGTATATTAGTGTTATATATTATCCAGAAACTGATAAAGATGGTTTCTTTACTGTCACAGAAGAATTTAAAGAAGTGGAGGACCTTACAAAAAGTCTTTTTAAAATGATGGGTTTTGGATTGGGTTACCGTTTTGAGGCTGTTGAATTTATTAAAAAATAATCTGTCGTTGGCCGGGGTTGTTTAATCCCCGCCCTTTTTTTAAACTAATATAATTTTCTACCTTTAAATGAATTGGTTGTGGTATAAAACTCATATGTCATATAACATATCATATTGGTTTCTTGATTAAGATACCAAAACAAATTAAATTTCATTTTTTTCACAATACAATAATACCCTTGGAAAATAAAACTGCTTCCGATTGTTAAATTACATCTTTTTTTATATTGATTATTCATAACTTTAATTTCTTGGATATATTCCGTTTTTAATATCATTGAGGACTTTGTTTTGATATCTCTTACCCATTTTTTTAAGTTCAAATATCGCCCAAAGACCAAATAAAGGTTCCATATCTTTTGGAAGATTTGGTATTTTGTCATCTAATTTATTCATAACTTTCTATTTTATAAATTTTATTATCGGTGAAATTAAATCGTTCCAATCTTCTTTTAACGTTTTATAATCAATAAAAACTTCCGAATGTTTATTATACATCTGAACTAACTCACCTACCTTAAAATAATCAACTATTGGAGTTATATCATTATCAATCTGATACTGTAATAAGTTCATTCCGTCTTCATACCCAGCTATTGTTTGAGGATATTTTTTACAAAAATCTAAATGGTTATTCATAACTTTCTATTGTTTTTTAAATTCTGTTTCTAAAATTTCTAATACTCCTTTATTAGCTTTGCTCATTTCTAATTTTATCCTAATAAATTTAAGTTTTCCTGTATCGGTTAATCTATTATCATCTATAATTGATTGAATGATTTCTTCTAATGTGTGTTTTGAATCTAAATCTTTAAACTCTTTTATTAGTTTTTCTAAAACTTCTTTATTCATAACTTTATTTCTAATATACAAATATAATAACCCCACCTGATACAATCAAATCTTATTTTATTCAAATTAATTTTATATCTTTGTATGATATGAGAAAACTTATGCTTTTATTTCTGAAGACAACCTATCCTAATGCTTATGTATATAAGTGTAAGTTTGGTAGCCTTGTATATATTATGGGTGAAACCAATAGTTTTCGTTTGAACGATAATACTAAGTCTCATATTAATAAATTACCAAATGTGGATAAATTGATGCACTGGTTCTGTTGTGATAAAAATATTGCTGGAATGATTTATGATAATTGGTTTGACAGTCTCCCCGTATATGTTATGGGTAAGAATTCAACTTATGAAGATGTTCTTGTACCATTGGAAACTGAATGTAATTCTACTTTCATTTAATAATATGTTAACATCATATCATATAGGTATTTTCTATTTATTTATACATCATTAGAACAATATTCTTATTGTTTCTTTGTTGATAATTGTTTATCTTTTAATGTATGGATAGAATACATAAATTAATTGAGAAGTATCTTATAACTACATTTGGTGATTCCCCCGTAATTGAATATATTGATGGTATAACATATTATCACCCTCAGACTTTTGAAGGTATTAAACATAAAAAATGTTGGATTAATAATAAATATGTATGCCGTTTTGATTTTCATGATTATAAAAAACCATTAATAATAGAAATTTATTTTGATGATAAATTTATAAAAACAATACAATTATTATTTAATCTGGAACAGACTGAAGTAGTTTCATACCTAAAAGCTTGGTTTATAAACATATGGAAAAACTAATAAATAAGTTTCTTGATACAAGATATAAAACAAAATTGAATCTTGAGAGAAGCAAATACTATATCACCCTTTACCATAAAGATACTGTTGTCTATAGGAAAATTAATTTTAATAATAGAGAATACGAACAATCCAATTATAACGATGTTACTATGTTATGTACGTATTTTGTAGATAAACCTACCGTTATGCATAACCATATTGTTAAATGGGGTAATAAAAAGATAAAATATTATAAGAATATTTCTATGTTGCATAGGTTAATATCTCTTGCTTAACAATATCTTAACATAAGATAAACCATTAATTTAATACTTATTAATATGACAAAAACAAAACTCTGCACAAAAAGATTAACCAAGAAACTATTGGTAAAAATTAGAAAGACATTAACTATATCAGGAAAATTGGTTCTTGAACAAGCTGGCGAAATGAATTCAGGGTATTCCACAAAAAAATAACCCCAACCATTTAATAATATGTTAACATCATATCATATAGGTATTTTCTATTTATCTATATGATTAAAGATTTCCTTACTGTAATTATCCCCACCAAAAATGAGAGTGAGTTAATTGATATTACTCTTGGTCATTTAAATAAACAAACATATATTAAAGGAACTAAAATTATAATTTGTGATTCTTCCGATGATAATACAATTGATATTATTAATTCAGGGAAATACAAGAACTTAGATATTGTTATTGCTGATGGTGGTCTTCCAAGTATTGCCAGAAATAATGGCGCTTCTTTATCTAATACACCATATATCTTATTCTTGGATGCAGATATATTCTTAACTGATTCCAATACAGTTCGTGATACACTTAACACCATTAAAGATAATCATCTTCATTTGGTTACAACTAAGTTCAGAGTTAGAGGGAAGTACTCATTTGTATTTCCTATCTTTGAATTCTTTAGAGATATCACGGCTCGTAAAGCTCCGTTTGCTGTTGGTGGATTTATGCTCTTTGATAGATTTGAATATAATAAGATTGGAGGATTTGTTAATGAAGATAAGTTTGCTGAAGATTTCCATATTAGTATGAAGATTAAACCATATCGCTTTCATGTATCATCACATAAAATCTATACAACAGATAGAAGATTTAAGAAAAAAGGATTATTCTATATGATGAAGATGGCAATACTTTCTTATCTTAATAAAGATAATCCTGACTTCTTTAAACACGACTACAACTATTGGAATTAATATGGAAAATTGGAATGCATTATTTTACTCATTAATAATAAAGGGAATGTTATCAACCTTAATAATCATATGTATCATTAAACTGATTAAAAGAAAATGAATTATAAAATTGTAATAATGTCTGACTTGCACTTGGGTATGAATGATTGCAGACCAAGCAAAATATTGGAATTCCTTGATTCTATGAAGACCGACCTATTAATATTAAATGGAGATATAATTGATTTTGATGCCATGAGACGTGGCAGCAAATGGAAAAATAAACATACAAAAGTAATTACCAAGATACTGGATATGTCTCGTCATACCCCTGTGATTTATCTTCGTGGAAATCACGATGATGATATCCGCGAATTCTTCGGAATGGAGATTGGTAAAATAGAATTTGCTGATGAATATATTATTAATAATAAAGAATGGATTGAAAATGATGTCTATATTAATAGAAGATATATTGTATTCCACGGTGACCAAATTGATGTCTTTACATCCAAGTTTAAGTTGCTTACCCAAATTGGTTCAATGGGTTATGATTTGGCTCTAAGATTGAATACATTTTATAACAAATATAGAGAGTGGAGAAAACTTCCCTATCACTCCATATCAAAATCAATTAAAGAAAACTTTAAGAAGGCTTGGTCTTTCATTAATAACTTTGAAGAGAATGCCGTTCAATACGGAAAAAGAAAATCATGCGATGGAGTTATCTGCGGACATATCCATATCCCAATAATGAAAGAAATTGATGGAACTAAATATTATAATTCAGGTGACTGGGTTGAGAACTTTACAGCAATTGTTCTTACATTGGATAATGAATGGAAATTGATTCAAATGTAAAACCCCCACCGATTGGGTGAGGGTTCTTAATATATATTCTTTAACTTATTGTTTATTAATCACATTCACAGGGATAATTGTTCCCACAGGATATGTTGCCCCTACAGGTGCTTGTGTTACTGATGTTTCACCTGGATGAGCTCTCACCGCAACTCTCATTGGAAATGCCAATTCATTAAGTGGTCCATAACATTCCGCAATTGTTACACCATTAACTTTATTTGGTAATACCTTACACGGCATACACCACATATTGCTCATTCCACCTTTAGGACCTTTTGATATAACAAATGTACGACTCACAGTCGGTAAGTTTTGCCAAGTTGGTGCTTGAGGAACACTATCATAATACCAAAAATAAGACCATACAGTCTTATCTGTACCATCAGGTGTAATTGAAGGGTTAGGAACCAAGATTGTATTTGCAACTGAAGGACCATCCATTACAGGACAAGCAGAAACACCTTCTAAGAACTTTCTACCTTCTACGGTTATTGTTTTTCCTGTTGGTTTTGCTGCTGATGCGCCACAGAAAGCAAACTTTCCTATAACAATTGTTAATGCTTTGTCTTTGTAAATTTTTTGAGTAAATGCTGTTGTTGTTAACCCTAATAATGTTAACACTAATAATAATTTTTTCATAGTTTGTTTTTACATAAATATCTTTATTTTTTTAAGTGTTTCCATAGTTCTTCCGCATTTTCTTGAAATGAATCTGTAATTTCTTTATATACTTTTGAGTAATCAAAATCCTCTGTTCCCCAAGTTGATAATGGCCCATGCATTTCATCCATCATTATTGAGAAATACATACTAATAAATTCATTTTTACTTAACTCTTTATCAGTTTCCATTCTGCGTTTAAACGTATTCACCATATAATAGTATGATGCTCGTTCGGCCTTTCTAACCATAGTCAATCTTCTTTTAACCCATGGCGTATATGCCTCATTAATACCACCAACAAATTCATCAGGTTTTTCACTATAAAAACTTCTTACGATTATACTATAAAATGGTAATCCCATAAATGGTCTTATGGTTGATGTAATTTTCATTTCATTTTCCCATCTAATATCTTGTTTAACATTTTTTGAATAATATAGTTTAATCTCATATGCTCCATGTATTTCTGACCATATAACTTTAAGAGATTCAACAAATGGCAAATCCATTTTATCCACCATCTTTTTAATCGAATTCAATGTTTTTTCCGAATAATCAAGGTCCAATTCTTCCCTTAATATTTTTTTAATTAGTTGTCTCATCAATTATAAATATCTTATTAATCTTATATGTAATTATGTAAGTATTTATATTATTATGAAATACATTATAACAGAATCACAATATAATCTTATTTTGGAATCAGAAAAGTATATCAAATTTTTTCAAGAACTTATTGATAGTAAATTAGATTATATTCGTAGTGTTTGTGATAAAAGTGCCGATGATTATGAAGGAGATGTTGGTGAAGCATCTTGTGACCAAATTGAAATGGTTGAAAAAGTTGTTGTTACCAGTGCTGATTGGGTTACTGTTACACACAGTAATAGACCACAGGAACACAAATACATGACGATAAACATTATGATATATTATAGTTCAATAAGAAGAGGTCAAATGGATGCTGATGACTTAGCATTCGATTTGGAAAGAATATTACGTAAGAAAACAACAATGCCATTATTATTGAATTACGAATCAACAAACACAAATAAATCTTTTGAATGGTAATATGAATTACGAAATAAAACAAGATAAATTAAATCATTTGGGGGCTTATGTCTTAGATGGCATATACGGACCTTTACATACCCAAAAAGACAATAATCGTTATTTTGATGATAACGGTAAGGGAAGAATTCACGTTAGAAAAAACATACCTCATATCCTCTTTAAAGACTATCAGAAAATGTTATCTGAAATTAATGTCGATACTAATGTGTGGGCACAAATTATACAACACTGGTTTAAAGACAGATATGATAGAAATTTATTTGATGAATTTGCTTGGTTAAGTTATGAATTATAATCCCTGTTAAAGGTATTTTTTTGTTTAAGTAATTTTTTTATCGTATATTGTATGGTATGACTACCTTAGAAAAACACATTGTTAAATTTGTTGAAGATAAATTTAGTTTCCCATACCTTCATTACAATAAAATAGAACAGACCTGGACAAACGAATTCTTCCTGTTTGATATTAAGACGGGAACAATGTTTGTAAGCGATGTTGTTAAACAAGAATTAAATAATAAATTCGGAAAAGGATATATTGATAACGTTCTTCTTGTTATCATATCCGCATGGTTTAATAAAACTTATAAATTACCAATCAAAGAGATTGTTTAGGTAACACCTGTAAGACAAGTATTTGATGACCCAAACGTTATTAAGTTTGTCGCAATCACATTTGGTTGTGACGCCCAAGCCCATGTCTGTCCCGCACCAAAGCCTGCCGTTCCTGAAGATGAATAAATTTCTTTACCTACATACGGAACCGAAGTATCGTCAGGAACCATATAATCTCTCTGACTATTTCCAACGTTAACTAAAGTTGAAGATTGTACCATATATCCATTTGCAATAACCACACCACAACGTGCCCATCCTGTATAACTAGTTGATGAAGCAAGTCTAAATTGTCTATAAGGAGTTCCTCCACTAGTTGGTGAAAATCCATATATTGTCCCACCTACAGAAGGTAATGGAGTCGCAAGATTATCATTGCTATAAAATATATTTGGTCCAGTACCGCCCGCATATACGCTATCACTCATCAATTGACCTAAAGTATATGTAACTCCTGATACAACGTATGGGACATATAATGGAAGTGTTGTCGTCACACCAGTAAATGCTGCAGAACAGTCATTAATAAATGTTCCAGGATTTGAATAATATCCAATTAAAACGCTAGTTGCACCTGTCCATGATGACCAATATCCATTAGCATTTAACCAAGTCTCAGCGTTATTTCCATTAGTAAATGTTTGTGTATTATTTGAAACATATTGAGATAAATTAATGAAAGAGTTTTCTGTTAAGGCGGCTGACCTCCAAAATCCGACATAAGCCGACCCTCCAACAGGATTTGGCTGATTTCCTGCGGTTGTAGGGTGAGCAATTACATATCCCAAATCTTCATTAGGCCCCATCCAAAATGTAACCCCGTTTGGACTTGATGATGGGTTTGCCGTTGACCCAGTCACAACCGCCAAACTTCCTATTTGTTGCGTTCCCGTTATTGTGGAACCAGTATTATATCCTACTGCTGTAGATGTTGCCATATTATTAAATATTATCTACATAATAAAACTAAAATAATAAAGTATTTATTATCAATGAAAGAATCCAAAAAGAAGTATATTGTTACAGAACAACAATATAACCTAATCAAAGAATATTTTGACCCCATCTATTATCTTAAAAAGATAATTAACGATGACCCAAAATACATTAAAGACCCAAGTAGTTTGGAATATGAAGAAGCCTTCCAAAAAATAGTTAATGTTATTTTTAAATACACAATGAAACATACACCAGTTGATAACCTAAAAGGAATTGAGGTTAGTAAAGTAACTCCACAAGGTTGGGGTGGTGGTGATGGAGAAACATCCTCTTTTACAGGTAGTTCTCGTACTGAATGGATTGTTGTGGCACATTCTGTTCTACCAAAATGGTTTAACCCTAATGACGATAATTATAAATCACAAATGGAAAAATTCAAAACAGAATTCAAATCTATTGCCGAAATGATGGGATTATCTTCATCAAGTCCTTTATCTAGAGAAGGATTTCCTTTTGATAAAGTAAGATTTCAAATATATAATGATTAATGAAATATATTATTACAGAGAGTAAGTTAGATAAAATGGTTATAAAGTTTTTGGAAGAAAAAGACTCTGTAACATTTGTTAGAATATCTGATGGTATGGTTTATGTTTTTTTAGAACCAAATGTACATGCTAAAGAAATGAAAAACTTAGTTAACCAAATAACAAGAATGTTTGGTTATCACGGACAAATATTAAAAAAATCAATTACACCTGGACAATATATAATGACCTACCAATTTTAATTATGAAATACATTATAACAGAATCACAATACAAAATGTTAACCGAATCGGATGCTTTGAATTGGATTAAGAGAAGATTCAATAAGGAAATAATGAAGGATTTCATATCACAAGGTGAAATTAATTATCCTATGTTATGTGACGATTTTGATGATGAATTTGAGTATGCAAATGCTGTAATTAATTATGCAATCGATGAACTTATTGGTGAATTTGATAAATACGAAGACATATATGAAAAAGATTATTATAGTGATGTAATTGATTATTTGAGAACCATATGTAGAGATGAATTTGGTGAATATCTTTTTGAAATTTATAGAATGACTTGTTCGGAAGAAAATGGATATTAATCTTTCTTTTCTTTTGGTAATATTCTAAATGATAATACTCTTTTACCGTTAACTGTTGGCATACCATATTCATCTTGACCTATGGTTTTTACAGTTGTTTTTTTATTCTTAAATCTTCCAGAATAAATTATATCACCAACTTTTAATGGTATATATATTCCGTCAATTCTATTTGATTTCTGCTGTGACATTAATCTTTCTTTTTTTTGAAGAACTTTTCAGCATCTTTTTTTAATTCTTCCATATCATTATAACTACCATCAGTTATATATTCTTCTAATGCCTTGTGTGTCTTGAAATGTAAAAACTTTAAAAGACCTGGAGTGTCTTTAACTTTTTGAATAAACTCCTGAACTCCTGTGGATTTTGGAGATAATTCGTAGATTAATCCCCTTATTCTTGATACTTCTTCATTTAATTTCATAAAATATAAATATATTGTTGAATGTTAATTTTCACCATACATAGTTTTTCTATAGTCAGGAAACTTTTTAGCGAACTTCTTTACAAATATACCTGATAACACATTTGCCATGTTTTCTTCTGGCCCGCCTATATCTTGTATTTTATCTGTATCTTTAAGTCCTAACTTTTGATGTTGGTATTCATGTGTCCACTCATGTGATGTAGTTCTTAACACATCGATTAGTAATCTATCTTTAGTTAATACGTGTATGTGATGTCCAGGTAATCTAACTCCTGTGGTCATAGGTACACTTCTATTCGCATCAAAATTAATATGAATATCCTTCTGTAATGGTAATTCTTCTTGGAGTAATTTAATAAAATCTTTAATTAAGATAACTTCCTCAGGATTGAAGTATTTTGATATATTTTTTAAATATGTTTTCACATATATAAATATACTTAATTAGATAAAGAAAGGGTTAAGGAAAAAAGTTCAAATAAAAAGTATTAAATGAATTTTGATTGAATTGACAATACAGACTTTTGAGATTTTGAATTTTGAATTTTGAATTCACATCATTATCAAGCATCAATTATTAACTAAAGTTCGTATTTACAAATTATTATTCCTTTTTCACACTTAACCCCTAAATCTTATATTATTGTTGTTGTATTATGATAATCTAATTCATCTTGGATTAGTTCAATTTTTTCTTCTATTTCTCTCACCATTTTATCTCTTTCAAGAATAGTAATTTCACATACTTTTATTTCAGTACCTTCAACCATTCTACTAAATCTTGAAGATTTACTTATCTTACCTTCACTACAATCAATATGTGCTAATTTTAATGCTTGAGACTTTAACTCAGATAACAAGAAAATCTTATCATATACTTTTGCATTTGCCAAATGTATTTTGGTTTTTAGAGTAACTAACTCCTCGCTCATTTTAAGATAATTAACAAGCGCTTCTGACGCAGAATATGGTTTAACACTATCTACATCAACTGAATTATATGTTGATAATTTTACAAACTCATCATTCATTTTGGATGTAAGTTTGTTTTTATACTTCAATGCGGCTTTTACTGTCATAATTTTATTTTTTAAAAAAATACTAAACTAATTCTAATTTGTCAAATTCTTACACTAAGATATCATCACTTTCTGAATCCCAACTTGTTAATACAAATTCTAATTCAATGAAATCAATTTGTCCACAGGTATTCTTCTCAACAGTCGCCTTTAACCCTCCGCTTGAGGAAGAGTATGATTTATTATCATTACCTTCTTTAAGGCACCCTTTAATTGCACTATCTATTCTTTCACGAGCCCCATCTCTAAGTTCATCAATTGTTGGAATCCCATAAAAATACCATCCCCACCCCAAACAAAGCATTGCTTGATGAACCCTATCAAAATCAAATTCATTTAAGATATTTGCAATCATTTTTTGATGTTTCTCGTATTGTGTCATTTTTATTGTTAAATTTTATAACTTGTGTCCTCATCTATTTTAATCCAACCATCACTTTCTTCAAACCCAAAATTATCAATAACTAATTTGAAATTATCATTATGCAGATAATTTTTTTAATGTTGATAAAAATTCAATCACTTCTATTTCGGAAATAACACCGTCTTCAATTAATTCTTTTAATTCAGGTTTCATAATTTTTTATTTAAAGATAGGAAATAAAAAACCCCCAATCAAATTGAGGGTCTTATTTATTTTTTTAAATGATTAAATTTAAATTCTATCTTTGTACCAGGAGGTATTTCATGTGTATATCTTTGCCGTGTTCCAGTATAATCTTTTAATTCACCTCTCATTTTTGATGCTATTTTATCTTCAACTTTCTTTGTAGTAAGATTTGGAATTTCTCCTCTTAAATAATTTTGAGGTGTTGGAATACTTTTATTCCCTTCTCTTTTAAGAACATCATAAACATCAATAGTAACAATTGCTTTATCACCTTCTATGTCTACAGATTTAACTTTAAACTTTATATTTGCATTAGCCGGATTTTCGAACCCGTAAGAATTATATATCTTCTCTGTTTTCTTTCTTTTGGATATTTCGGGCTCAACAGATTTTAATTTTTCAAGTTTTGTTTTCATAACCTCATCGTGACTCTTCCCGTGTTCCAACATCTTCATTTCATCTTTTGTTAAGGTATATACCACACTATCCAAATAATCATCCCATTTAACAGGATTTGCATTTCTAATTTGTTTTGATGTTGAAGATGAGTATCTTTCAGTAACTTCATACCACTTATCATCTTTGAAAATATATACAGGGTACCATCTATACGATACAACTTTGTAATAAGGTTTTCCATTATAATCTTCATCCCAATATCCTTCTAAATTAGACCCTTTAAATGGTAGTTGTGCAACAGTATATAACTTTGCATTTGGGTTTGAAGTTGTTTTACCCTTCATTTTTCTTGGGTCAACAAAGTTTTCTTTGGTTAGTCCAGAGTAGTTACCATCTTTTCTATAATTCAAAAGATATAATTCCAAAAGATATAATGCATATTCTTTAGGTACATTAATATATGGTGCAAACTTTTCAATTGCCTGAAGTAGAGATGCTCTTGTCTTATTCTTTTTCTTCTCTTCATTCAAGAGTTTGAATAACTTTATAATCACAGGCATTGCAGGTTCCTTAGATTGTTCTAATATCGTTTTAAGTTGATTCTCAGTGATTACATACTCCATTGGTAATAAATATCCAATAAATAAAAAAACCCCCAATTAAGGGGGTTTAAATGTTAACTCATAGTTTTAACCGCCATCTCGGTTGAACCATTCCATTTTACGATTTGGGATTTTGGAACCCAAAATTCCATGGTTCCTATTTCTTCAACTCTTTGAAGATATCTCTCACGGAATCCCTCGGCTTGAGATGCGTCGGTGATATATTCAATTTTCATATGTTTAGCGCATATCTTACCCATATTTGTTAACATAGAAAACTCATCAGTTAAGGTCTTCATACAAGAGGTACAAACTTTACCTCTCTTGATAGTCATTTTACCTGCGAACTTAACCGCCTTTGGACTAACAGACAATAACCTTGTGATGTCAATCAATATTGGGTTAAACTCAAGACCATAGGTCTCTTTCAACTGAATACCAATCTTACGTCCCAATTTAATGGTTTCTCCGATAGTTGGCCAGTTCATACGAATGGTTTTTTCCTTATCTTCCTCTTTGGTAATTTGTTTTGCTGCCGCCTCAATTTGTTTCTGAGTCAAAGTACCATACTTTTGAAACTTAGATGCGATGTCTTTAACAAAAGAATTTTCACCTTTGTATTCAACGATTTCCCTTAACTCAGGAGAAAGATTATTCATATCAATAGTTTTTACCTCAGAATTAAGACACTTTTCAGCTGCTGCCATTTGTTTGTCAGTCAGTCCATTGTACTTTGCAAGTGCCCCTTGAAGGTTTTTCAAAAATGAGTTTTGACCTTTGTAGTTTCTAACTCTGTCTAAAGTGGTAATAGTAGGTGTCATAGTTTTATCGTTTTGTGAATACAAAGATAAGGGAGTTATTCCATTCCAACAAATATATTTAAAAAAAATCCCCACCTTTTTTGGGTGAGGATTATTCAATTAGTTTTGTACGAATGCTTTGTCAGCCCATGTTTTTGTATTAACCAACTCCCACAATTTCATGTCACACATGTCAGGAAAAGATTGTCTCATAGTTCCCACCGTCATTACCTCAAGGAATCCACGGTCAATTGAATACCATTTACCACCTTTGGTTGTCAATACGTTGAACCAAGTTTCTTTACCATTTTCCCAAGTATGTTTCATTTGGATGGTAACAAGACTATTCTTATTCCAAGAAGAAATTGCTTCATAAGGAGTTGAAGTCCAATCAGAGATGTTAATGAATCCTGCCTGACATTTGGCAGCCACACGGAATTCATATTGTTTGTTTACATCTTTGATATGGTTGGAAACCATAACAGAGGTTCTCTTATTTTTTACTGTGGTATCAAAAGAACCGTAGAATACGTCTCCTGCCATTGTGCCTGTAGTAACTTTGATTGCTGGGATTGTAGGTGTGTTTGTCTGTATCATAGTATTATTGTTTTGTGAATACAAAGATAGGTCTTTCTGAATTACCTGCCAAAATTATTTTTTATAAAGTAATTTATTAACTCGGTTTGAAAAAGTAGTCATCCAAAATCTACCAAAAGTTCTTTTTGTATAATCCCACTTAACACTGCAACCAGTAGAAGTTCCAGCAAATTTATGGTATTTTTCTCCCCAATCCATACCGTTATTTGTCCTATCATAAACTCCAATATAGACATTCTTATCACTTACATAACTTATATGAATTCGGATACCGTTTTGTTCATTTCCATAAACTGTTGAAGGTTTATACAAAAAACGATTATTGTTAGGTTCTTTTGGACAATCAATAAACCCGTATGATTTGAACTCACTTATTACGGTTTCTAATATTTGTGTATTGGTTTCGTTGGTCATATAGTGGTTATTTGTGAATACAAAGATAAGGAACTACAATTTACCAGCCAAAATTATTTTTCACATACATTTGGTTGATAACAACTTTGCCCACCACCTTCAACGTATCCAATTCTCAAATCAATGTGTGTTGAACGTAAATAAGGAGATTCTTTTCCACATATAACACATTTATCAAATGTATCAGATGGTTTTTCTTCTTCTTTAAGGACACAACTTAAATGGTCATACCCTACTAAATAGTCGTATTCCACTTTTGAGGTATCTTTGTTACAGATAGAACAAGTATAAGGGTTAATTATGGACTTAACAAGACCATCTTCTCCGATAATGAGACCGAAGTGTTCATCGTCACGTTGAGGTCCTTCTGAGTCTCTCCTGGCTTGCCAGTATTTATTTCTTGTTAATTCACCAAGTAACATATCATTTGGTGTTTCCAAAATTTCTTTTTCAGTTAAAATAACTTGTATTGACATAGTAAAGTGTTTTTATAAACATACAATGGCAATATTATAAAATAAAGGTATTTATTAATATGATTAACGAAAAGATTTTAGAAGAGAAATTAAAATATTTGATTACCGTCAATGCGAAATCTCAAAAGTTTGACATAATGGAAATTTACATCGAATTTGAATATATTGACCAAAATCAGACTAAATTAGCAAATTATGAGATAAATATTACATTTGATTATCAAGGAGGATTAGATTTTGAGATACAGGCTTTCAGTTATGATATTCAAAAAATGTCCGACAAACTTACAGATATATTAAATGAGTATGTTATAAATAGTGATGGTAAAATAGTTAGTAAAGATAAGAGTAATTGTTTTTCATTAGACCCTGTGATTTATCGCATAGAATATAAAGTTGACGAAACCCATATCTTTGAATTAGGTTATAAATTTAATTACGCAGAAGATTAATACAATGAACGAAAAAATAAAAAGATTATCCAAGAATATTACGGAGTTGTTAATAAATGTTTCAACCCCACAGGACACGTACTATAGTTTAAGAACTATGATGGTAAAGCAGAAAGATTATTTCCAACATATGTCGCCTGAGAATATTATCAAATTAACCATTTATTGTTATTCATTCTCAGAAACAGGTTCATTTGACCTTGGAGATAAAATGTTAAATAATATTGGATTTGCAGTTCTTTTTATTAACTCAGGGGATAATCACTTAGAGGACTGTAATAACTGTTCAGGAAATGGTGAGATTAGTTGTGACAAATGTGATGGTAATGGTAGCATTGATTGTGACGTTTGTGATAGTTCAGGTGAAATGGAATGTCCTCAATGTAGCGGAAGTGGAGAAATAGAGGATGGTGGTGAAATGGTAACATGTGATGAATGTGCTGGTGAAGGAATTGTATCATGTGACGAATGTGGTGGAGATGGAAGAATGGATTGTAATAACTGTAATGGCGGTTATGTGACTTGTGACGATTGTGATGGAAATGGTACAATAGAAACAGATAAATTTGACTATACAAGATATTTCATCGTAACTTGGAACAAATATATCAAAGAAAGATGTGAATACACAGAAGGAGATACCGATATCACAATGAGTGAATACGATTTTGATAGATTGAGAGATGAATATATAAAACTAAACATGAATAATGAAGATTTTGCGAAACTTGCAGAGTGGGTTGATACCAATGAACTATATTGTACCTACTATAATGATAATCCAAAAATGTATCTAAGACCCGAAATGTTTTTAGACACAAGTGAAGATAATATGAAAGCATATATAGAAAGATGAGTAACTTAAAAACATTTTTAAAAGTATTGAGTAAAGTTGGGTACCCAAATCCCGAAACAGAATCTATTGCCAAAATGATTGGTTATAATTTGGAAGATTTTCTTCCTGATTTAGTCGCAGAAGTTGGACAAGAAAAAGCAGAAGAATTTACCTTTAACGCCCTTTCAAAATTATCAACTAATAAAGGTATAAAGGTTACCAACATTTATGATTACCCAAAACAATATGCATACATTGATGTATACAATCCACGTCTTGATTTAGAAAATGATGAAACAACTGTCTTATGTAATTGGAGTTGGGGTGATACTAATTTACTATCCCAAGATGATGATGGAAATGAAACTTACAAAACAATTGAAGAAATAGGAGATGACGTTGGAATGGGTGATTGGGCCGAATACGATGAACTAATTGACGAAATTAAAGAAGATTGTAATAAATTAGTTTTTAAGAACTGTGGTTTTGGTATCTGGTGGGATAGTTAAATCCCTGACCTAAAAAAATAAAAAAAAGAGACCGAAGTCTCTCCTTTAGGGTCGTACTGGTTCAGTACAACTACCACCACCAAATTTTTAAAAAACTTGGAAACCTTTACTTAAAACTTGATTAACAAGTTTCTCAACATCTTCTGACTTCATATATCCAATAACGTCATCACTCGCTTCAGGATAGAAAAACTTTGTAATAAAGTTATGTTTTTCATTATCGAAAATGGCAACCTCAAATGTATCTTTAAAATCACCATATAACCCCGATACTCCACCAACGATTGAAAACATAACATCTTTATTACCAATGCGAGTAACCCTACCACCATTTATATCATGTGGTTTTGAATAATCTTTAATATCTTGAATTGTAATCATCTTTGCCCCCTTAATTGTTTTAATTTTATTTCTAATAAATCTAAATTATTTTTATCCTTAATACTCTTAGTCACTTTATTCTTTATCCCATTTATCAACTCAAAGACATCGTACTCCTCTTGAGTCAAGATTAAATCTCCCTCAGGTTCAATTACTTGAACTTCCTGTATTGGAATTCTTCCATTAACAGGTATTCTTTGTAACACTGGTTGTGAATAACTATTTTTCCTACCTTTATTCTCACCAAATTTATAAGCAAGATATAGTATCAATCCGTCTCTAAATATATTTCTTATACTCATTTTGTTTCTAATGCCTCCATTTTAGATTTATTAATAAGATGCTCTGCCAATGTATAAACATCAACATTTGTAACTATAATTGAACTAACCAAAATTTTAAACGGAATATGAACTAAAAAATCAACTCCGTTAAAAAATGTTAAATCCTCACTTAAAGTGATACATCCTTGTACCATCTTTAAAAATAACTTAAATTGTGCTGGATTTACGAAATTTTCATTCAATAAAACCCCAAAAGTTTCGTGTTGAACCTTAATATTGTGTTGTGGTAAATTCATTTCTTATTGATTTATACCACAAAGATAATAAAATTATTCGAATAATTCATTTTTTTTAAAAACAAAATATTTATATAGATGGAAAAAGACCTACAAATATTAAAAAACATACTTTCAGATATGAAATATGCCCCTGGATATGTTGATTTATTAATTAATCATATATCTAAAGAATTTGAAAAAAGTTCATTATCTCATATAACACCTCAGTTTGTTTATTCAGTATTAATATTTGAAGAAGGCCGTCATAAGGCCAAACAAATCTCAGAATACTTTGAAGATTTCAAAAAACATGGTTCATACAAAAATATCTTACAAAAAACAATAGAAAAATCTCCTACATTTAATAAATTCAAATAATAAAAAACCCTCCATTTAGGAGGGTTTTTAAATTATTAAACAGTTGCATCTACCCATTCAGTTCCATTCCAACGATATTTTTCATCAGGAGATAGGTCTCCTATATTATACTTTACCGCAGGAGCCGCTGTTGCAGGTGCTGCAGGAGCTTGTGTATTATATTGACTAACATCAGGATTATACTTTGTCTGATTCATTGCCTGATTAACTTTTTGTGTAGATTCTACACTTCCAGTATTTACTAACTGATTAAACATATCTTCAGTTACTCCAGTTTCTCTATTATAATCAGGAAATTTAGCCTTCACTGCGGCTTCCGTAGCGGTATAAAATTTCTTAGTTATATTCGGTTGTCCCGCCCTATTTCTAATATCAAGAGCTGTTTGTAATTGACCAACCTTTTCACCCATATTACCAAATTTTAATGGGAATGTATCATTTGCAACAAATTTAAATGCTGCAGGTGGTATTACTGCTGGTGTTTTTTTGGCGTCTGGTGTTTCTGCTCCTGATTTTGCCGCTTGTGTTGGGCTACTAATAATTTTAAAATTTCCAGTAAATATTTTTTGTACATTTGCTGCCATACCCATCACTTTTTCTTCAATACCAGGGTCGACTTTAAAACCTAATTTAGTTAAATAATTCGCAACTTTTTGAACAAAAACACTATCGTTACTTTCAAAACCTTTATTAATTGCCCCAACAATATCCATACTTGATTTAGAATTTAAATATGAATTAACATTATAATATTGAGTTGAATCTTTTATTTTTAAAATAGCATTAGCCAACTCATTTGCATTATTATGATATTCATTAAACCATATTTCATCCCCAATTTTTTGTTCTTCCGTTTTATTTGTCGCTTGTTCAGATATAACCTTACCCGCCTTATATCCAAATAGGTTTTTCATCCTACTTACTTCTTCACTAATATTAACTTTATCTTTCATTATAAATTCTTTTTTAATAAATATCCCATAAAACAAAAAACCCCATCCGTAGAAACGGACAGGGTAGTTTTGGCTATAAAGGTTGAGAATACACCTCTCTTTGAGAATCTTCGGAAGGATTATTGTTTCCCTTCGTTTCCACCATCTTTTGAATGGTAACCCTCATTACCGATTGGTTAGACCAATCACTCCTTAAGATTTCAACTACTCTCTCATTACTCAACTCTCTCCAAACTTGCGGTCTGATTAATCCTTGCGGGATTAGAGGTCTTTGGTAAAAATACATTTGAACTTGCGATTCTTATGTGCCACGGACAACCCGTGACTGTGTAGGTAACTTTCACTGAAACCTGATAGACACTTTCGCTTAATTGATTTTTAATTTCTTAAATTGGATTAAGTTATTTGTGTATGGATGTATCAAAGTAGTGGTCTACCGTAAGCTCAGTTATCTTTTGAACAACCGAATACTAAACTACTCTGTAAGGTGTCCCCACCTTCATATTTCAAGAAATCTTCGTAACACATACTCTTGGTAGAGTTAAGGTTAGGTCAATTCAGCACCACCTGTTAATCAACTTGTCTTTCGACTTTAAGACTTCTCTTATATTGGAACCCGCAATAATATACTTGGAAATATATTTTTTACATGATTCCTATGGGTTATTCTTATTGTTCTTCCGAACTCAGTCCGAGAATCCACATTCCCGAACCGTCCGACCACTTTTTCTACAGTGTCACCCTCGATACTCAAGGTCAGACGATATCCCACTCGTGTACTCAAGTCCAATTTCTTAGACCGCAAAACCACTAACACATGTGATTCCACTTTATCCTACTTTCGTAGTTTATTTAATGACCATACACGGCCAATTACCTTTTATTAGATTAGTCTCATAATCAACCCGAAGGTCTCATAATCAACATCCAAACGGATAATATTTTTTATTCAAAGAACTTTTCTAAAGAATGAAAGAGAGAGGAAACTTTATGACCAAGTAAACTTGGAACCTTTACAACCCCTCTCCTTCATTTGTCTTACAAAGATAAGTGAAAGTTTTGAAACAATCAAATCTTTTTGTAAGATTTTTTAACATGATGGTTAAATAAGTTATTCTTCGTTTGAAATACACCACAGATAATCAAACACCCCCCACTCCTAATGGGACAGGTTAACTTATTTAGAATGTTAAAGAACTTTCGGTTTTACCCGATTGTTTTTCAAAGATAAAACAACTTTTTCAAATTGTCAAATCTTTTTTTTGATTAGGAAACCTCGATTTTATGACCTTAGTCAACCCTTCTCAAAAGATTTTTTAAAGAACTTAACAACCTTCGTTGTTTGTTTTTCAAAGATAAGAAGAATTTTTCAATTCGTCAAATCTTTTTTTTATGAACCCAAAAGAAGGAATCTGCGAGCCGATGTTGGATTACTTTTATACCTTCTATCCATTCGGGTCTCTCACCCAACGTAACTGAAATATTTCATCAGCATCCCTCGTCAAATTATGGTTCATTTTTAAGAAAAAAAAATCTGTAAATTGTTGCCTGTGTGCGGCTATTACAGCTTATCGCAGCTTACCACGTTTTTTCTTTAGTTGCGCAGGGTGGGTTCGAACCACCGACCTAAAGGTTATGAGCCTTCCGAGCTACCGCTGCTCTACCGCACAATTTAATATATTAATGATTACAATCCCACTTCCCCACGGTCACCTATCCACGTCATGCGCTGGTTGTACCAGCGGGTGTAATCAATATTTTATTCAAAATTTGGTTTAAGATATTCAATCAAATACTTGGCATATTCGGTTAATAACTCATGTCCCTCAAAAATAAAGACACTAATATTGTTTTTAACAGAATTATCATACTCTTTCTTAAGTTTGATATAAGTATTTTTATTAACTGACAAATTTGACATACTCTTTTTGTTTAGAAAACAAAGATAAGTATTTTTAATTAAACCAAAAAATATTTTTTATTCAAAGAACTTTTTTTTAAAGAAGTCCTACAAGCTTCAGTAATTCTCTCGAACAACACACTTGTAGGACGATTGTTTCACAAAGATAAGAAAGTTTTGGGAAACTATCAAATTTATATGAAACTATTTGTTGGGGTGTTTAGCTTTTCAGCCAAGGACTTATAAATATATCACAACTAACCCAAAAGTCAAATTATTTTAAAATAATTTTTATAAAGTACTATTTTTTTATTCAAAGTATTTATAATTATGAAAGTTAAAGTTAATCAAAATATTTTTAATGTTAAAGTCCTGACAGATAAAAAGTCCCAATCAAAGGGAATGATGGGCAAAAAATTTGATGAAACTTTTAACGGTCTATTATTTTTAATGGGCGGACATAAACAATGTTTTTGGATGAAGAATTGTATCATCCCTCTCGATATAATAATAATCAAAAATAATGTAATTGTTAATATCCATAGCAATTGTCGTCCTTGTAATGAAGAACCTTGCCCATCTTATTGTGGTAATGGAAATATTGTATTGGAAATCAAAGGTGGATTGTGTGACAAACTTAATATAGAACCTGGTGATACTCTTGAGTATCTATTTTGATTATGCCTTAAAAAGTGAAGACATTAATGAATCAAGTGGGTCTTTACTTGAAGTAGACATTAATGATGACGATGATGATGTATTACTTGCAACTGTATTATTTGTAACCCCATTACTTGATTCGTTAGAATTATAGTTTTTCGCAATATAATCACTAGTTTTTGGGTCATTCGCTATTTTATTTCTAAAATCTGCATCAGTAGACATTTTTCTTTCAAATGTTGATATAGATGGAATTCCAAAATAATTTAATAGGTTATTTGCACTAATAAATTTTCTAAAAGCATTTCTTCTATCTTGTCTGGCTCCGACATTTAACCACCACGTACTAATTCCTTTTTCAGGTAAAACACCATGTTTTGTAAAATACTTTGATAATCTTTCTCCTTGAAAATAATCCTTTAATCCTGTTTTAAACGACCCTCCGGCTAACACTTCTTTCCCTGCCGCCTTTAAACCCGATAATGCACTACCACCAGATATTTCACCTAATCCCTTTTTCAAATTTGATGCTAATCCTGGATTAATTTTACCAATACTTTCTACGGTTTTTTCAACTGCAGGAGAATTTACATATTTACCTAAACTAGTAAATTTAGTAGCAACCTCAGGATTTTTAGCCAAATATTCAGTCAATTTAGTACCACCGGCTTTCATAGCAATTGAAGCTTCTTTACTACCTTTAAATAATTTTAAAATTGGAGCAGCAATAAATTGGCCAACTCCAGGTATAAGGCCGATTAACATCAACGCGGCATATAATTTTTCACCTTTATAAAGATAATAACATATTAATGCAATATCCGCAACTTCACCGATAACAGGAATAAATCCAGCAGCCATTAACATATTTTCAATACCAAAAAAAGACTCATTAAGTTTTCCTTTGTTAGTGATTAAATTAAGTTGTCTTTCGGTTATAATAATATCCGCCATATTTTTTATTATAAATATCTATGGATATAAAAAAAAGGGGATATACCCCCTTTTATTATAACGCCAATTCTATTTGTTTATTTCTATCTATAAAATGTTGAACTCTTTCTTTTGCTACTTTACAATAATTAGGACTCAATTCAATTCCAATCCATCTGCGTCCACTAACTTCAGCAGCAACCATACTGGTACCGCTACCTGTAAATGGGTCAAGAACAATATCATTTTTATATGTTAATATCTTAATCGCCTTCATAGGTATATCCATTGAGAAGGTTGCTTTGGTTTGTTGTTTGGTATCCGCAAAGTATTCCCATTGTCCATAAACTAAACTCATAAACTCTTTCTTATCTTCTTCCTGATAAACCATTTTCTTTTTGATTGAGCCATCTTCCTGTTCTACATCAGTCATAACACCTGTCCATTGTGGTTCACCTTTAATTTTCTTAATACGGTCTTTCTTATATGCCAATACTACACACTCCTTTGGATTATATATGTAAGGACTACTTGGAGACATCCATGAACCCCACGCTGTGGTCTTACTTCTATGTGGTGAATTTTCATCAAGGTCAACAAGACCATAAAATTTGAATCCAACTTTTTTCATAACTGACCAAAACTCAGACATAAATAATACTCTACCACCTCTATCTTGTACGTTAACTTCATATGGGATATTAACCGCAATTCTTCCATCATCTTTCAATACTTTGAATGACTCGGTTAGCCATTGTTCTGTGAATACCCAATAATCTTCCATACTCATTTCATCTTGGTGAGTATCGTAATCAATCCCTACGTTATATGGTGGAGACGTAACTATTAAATCGATGGAACTTTCAGGCATGTTAGACATTTCATCTATACAATTACCATTTATTACAGTATTGGTTATATCTTCTAACTTCCTCATATTTTTCTTTTAATTCTTCTCTAAATTTTTAATCTTACGGTCTAAATAGAACGCAGCTTTCTTTAGGTCTTCAAGTTCTTTTGTAGAATCTTTTTTACCTGCTCTGGCAACATACTTAACCACGTTGAATAGGTAGGCATCTTTATCTAATTCCCATGCTTCACAAACTTTTATTACTTCGTATGGATTATCTACTCCACCATAGTGGGCAGGCCCATTTACCATTTCGTTAGACATTATTTTCAATTATTATATTTTATACAAATAACACTATTAAAACTATTATTGTAAAAAATACAACAACAAGTCCTAAAGTTTTTAAATTATTGCTTATTTTCATTTTTTTTCTTTCTGGTCTTTACAAATGGTTCATCACTTTTAACCCCATCCATTTGTTTAGGGTTTGGTTTTTTATCTACTTGGTCAGTTGTTTCTTCAATAACTTTCTTACCTATTGATTGTTTCCATTCAGATTTGGAAACATACTTCCAGTAACTTCCCACCATGCTATTGGCCATTTTGTCATCTACTCTTTTAATTTCGCCAAGTTCTACTTCTTTTGTTTGTCTAATTGATTTAATACATTTCATTGGTTTTTTCCTCCATGTTTTTTATTGTTAATAGAATTTCTTCTTCAGTTTTTTTTCCCATAAAAAGTTCATATACATAAGAACTTTTTGAATCTTCAAATATTAATGCATCACTTTTACCATAATACTCTTTAAGACCTCCATTATTTAGAGCGTTTAAAGTATTTTTATAGTTGACGTATCGTTTATTAAATCCCATTTAATAATAATAACAAAACTTTTCTAAGAATCAAAGTTTTTTATCTTATCAAAATTGGCAAATTGGTAGACATATGCCATAAGTTTTCTCCTCATAATTGGAATTAAAGTTTGTTCCATCGGGAAATTCTGTAGATATTTAACTTCAAATATAGGTAAATCTTTATAATGCTCGGTTTGATTCCAAGTTGAAAAAGTACTAATAATATTAAGGACGGTTAATTCCGTTGGACTCCCTTCATAAATTAAATTCAAATAAGTTTTATTATTAACATTATCTTTTTTTAATTTTTTAATCTGGTATTCCCAAAGAAATAATTTTTCATCTTCTTTTTTATATAAAAAGACATATCCTGAACCTGTAATAATTCCCTTCTTATTCTTTTTTATTACTAATTCAACATTATCGTAAGCCAAATTCCATATAGATTTTGCAACATTAAATGCATCAAACAACTTATTTCCTGAAAATTTAAGAGTTTTATCTAACTCTTCTTCCTCTTGTTCTGAAAGTTCTCTTGGTTTTTTGGGATAAAGTTCTTTAAGTAAAATCTCATCATCACAATATTCAAATTTTTTATTAGTTAATAACAAAGTGTTTTCTTTAACTAATGACTGTAGATTTGCCAAGTGCAAAGATAGTTCAACAAAATCAGGATAAATTTCAAGTTTTTCAAATCCTTTTTCACATTTTTGAATATAATCCAATAATGTATATTTGTTATATTCAAAGTCCAATGGTTCTTTGAGCATCCATTCTGGATTTAACTTAAATGATATTTTCTTTTTTCTTGCCATGTGTCAAATATAATATTTTAATTGGTGTTAATCAATTCTGATAACATAATATAACTTATCCTGAACATATATTTCATCAGCATTTCCATCATAAGTGCTCATTGTTGCTCCATAACCATCAGCGTCTATAACTCCTTGAATGAAATCATCCTTGTTTATATAATCTTCCCAATTTAATCCAAAGGTTTCCATAAATTCTTCCGGGTCACGTCTTACATCACTAACTAAATCACTAATTTTATCATCAATTAATTCTTGAGGAAAATCTCCTGAAGGGTCTTCTTCGATATCAGTAATCTCACTTTCCATTTCTTCGATTCTTTCCGTCATCTCATCAATCTTTTCTTGAGTATCTTCATCATCATCTCCTCCATCTAACTCATTTTCAAGCCTATCTATTAATTCTTGAGTTTCTATTATTCTATTTTTTAATATTTCAATCTCTTCTTCTTGTTCATTAGATAACATCCTATCTTCATCACTAAAATATGAGTCTGGATTATTTTCAACATCTTCATTATAAACATCTTCGGCATAATCAGCAACGCTGTCATTATCAATATATTCTTTAGCGAAACCATTACTAAATCCATTATATCCTATATCATCAATTAATTGGTCAACATAATCATAACAACTACTTTGCATCTCATCCTCATCACCAACGCCATATGTTTTATTATACAAATCACTATTAATCACCTCAAACTGTGTTAAATCATAATAATTCCCTACTGGAATAATATTATATACATCTATATTAGTCTTGTATTCTGTAATCTCATCTTCTAAATCACTTATTTCATCTAATAAATCCGTTCTAACCTCTTCATCCGCATCATATTCTGCTCGTAATCTTTCTATCTCATCTTCTAATCTTTGTATTTCAATTCTATCTTCATTTGTTGTAACTTGAACATCTCCATTTTCAACTAAATATTTTAATAAAGCATGTGCCTTTAATCCTTCATCAGGACAATCAGGGCCTAACTGCCATTCATTTTCAGTTCTTCTTTCTTCAGATTCTAAATATTTTTGTCTTAACTCTGCTTCAATTCTTAATTTATTTAATCTCTCTTTTTCTTTTTTAGCTAACTCTTTATCTTTATAAATTTTAAGTTGTTCACCATATTCTTGTTCTAAGTACACATCAATATTACCCATAATTTCATCATACTTTTCTTTCCCCAAAATTGCTGGCAATATTCTTGTCTCCTCATCCTTCGCATCATAAACAATTACATTACCATCGAATTTTTTTAATACAGCAATTTTATATAATGGGTCATTAGTCGCCTTTGTTTTATCTAAAATATAAAATAATTTACCATCTTCATTATACTTTTTGAATTGGTAATCAGAATCAGCGGCAGTACACCATTTAGTTCCTTTACCATAATAACAAGATGAATCGTGTGTTAATGGATTAACAACAAAAAATCTATCATCCTCATGAACAACATTACCACCTTCAACTTTTCTAATATTTCTTCTTACTCTTTGTTCATAACTAATTAAACCATTAATTAAATCAATAATACTTTTATATCCATTAATATCTGTTATTGGTAAATTACTTGATATCTTATCAAATGTTTTTAATGCAACGGATAGTTTTGGAAGAGTATTATCAAAATTAATTGAATCCAAATTTTTACCCGCCCATTCTAAAAATTTAGTAGGGACCATTTTCACGATACTACTTATTTGTTCTGGTGTAAACTTCTGTGAATACTTGGTTTTAAACTCATCTTCTCTACCTTCTTGTATTATTTTTAAAAAATCCATGGTGTTTTATTTTATAAATATTCTTTTTGTTTTATATTTCGTTAAAGATAATATTTATATTAGACTAATAAACAAAATTAAATCAAATTAACATGGGATGCGGATGTAAACAGAACGGAAATCAAACTCCACCAGCACAACCTGCTCAAGTTCAACAACAAATTCAAGAATCTAATGCACAAAAAACTGAAGATTCTGTTAAAAGTTCAATTAAAAAAACTATTGAAAAATATTACAACGTTAATAAAACTAACGGCTGGACTAAATCATAATTTTCAATTAAAACTAATTAATTAAAGGGATAAGAAATTTGTCCCTTTTTTTGTATTTATATGTTATGGAGATACAAGATTTTATAGATGACTTTAATAATGGTGGAAATGACGCTGAAAAATATTTCAACGACTATTCAACTTTTTTTAAAATTCTTGAAAAAAGAGGTCTTATGGACCAATTAGATATACAAGGCTCGAACATCGGACATCTTCAAAATGAATTGTTAAGATATTATTATGTGAAAGATAAACCAAAATTTTATCATTCATTAATTTCAATTTTAGGTGATGTTGAGATTGTTGATGGTGTCGCTTATTTAGTTTTAGATTCTCCTGGGGAACTATCCAAATTATTTTGTAATCATCGTAATAATGATATTTCAAGAGACACTGTTGAATCAGTATTAGATGGAGAACACGATTATGATTATTTTTCTGATTTAACAGATGACATTTATACAGACGTTATTGAAGTATTAACAAAAGAAAACATTCTTCATCTAAAAGAATATATCATTAAAACTTTAGATGGCAAACAAATTGAACCTACTACAGATGAATTAGAATTAATTGCGTCAGAACAGGGTCATCCAGAATATGTGATTGTTAATCAAGAAAGTATTGATAGAATATTTGACGATAAAGAAACAATGGAAGAACTTTTAAGTGATGAGTTGTATTCATTAAAAAGCGAACTATATAGTGTGTACTATAGTGCATATAATAATGCTTATGGTGATATGGTTTATGATAAGATATGGTCTGAATTAGATGGTATTGTCGTTCCACATGGTGAATATACATCTTCACCACACCCATACAAAAAAGATACTCAAGTTCAAAAATATAAAATAAAAATTTGGGACTTTAATAATAAAGTCTTAGATTTGATTAGTTCAAGTGCAAACAACTCTTTAGAATATTTCGGGTCATTTTTAGATAGTTACGCAGATGAAAACTCTTGTTTTAGTCCACGTATTGACGATTACCCCGACCATAGAAAAGTTGATTCCAATATAAACGACTACATCAAAGATTATATTTAAAGTATTTATACTAATGATTAACGAATCTACAATAAAAAAAGTATTATTAGAATTGAGAGGTGAATTACCCCCAAAGAAAGCGCCAAAGAATATTAGAAAGATATTAGACCAAATAGAATTATTTGAGGTATATCCAAGAATATTTGCGTTAGTTATCAAAGATGATAAGTTAAGGTCAAGAGTGTTCTTAAGATACCAAGAGTTCTACGAGTCAGATTCAGACTCATTCAGAGGTCAAGGATTCAAGTGGAGGGATTATATTGATTTCTATAAAGAGAAGACTAAGAAGGACTATTTCTCTTACCATGAGGACTTTGCAGGATATAATGTCCCTTGTGATACATTAGAAGCTTGCATGACAAAAATCCCCGACCTTAACATATATGATATGATTATGTTTAGCGTTGTTGATACCATCCGTAAAATTGTTGGTTCAGACAAATATTACCTTATAGGCATTGACCAAAGCGATGGTGATGACCCTTCATTAATCTATCATGAAGTTGCACATGGATTATGGTTCTCTGACCCAATATACAAAGCCAAAATGACAAGAGTTATTAATCATATGGATGAAAGAGTCAAACAACAAATGTTGAAAAAGATTCAAGGATATGGTTATGGTGATAACGTATATGATGATGAACTTCAAGCGTATATGTCAACAGGACTTGGTTCCGAAATGAAATGGATTAGAAACATTAAACCAGAGATGATTAAATTTCATGATGTGTTTGATAGATATACAGATAAAATTAAACCAAGAAAAATTCCAATTGATTGGAGCACAGATTTAGATAAGTGATGAAGTTCTTAAACATATTAAGCTCAGTTATTTCCGAACAAAAAAGATTTCAGTTCGAACCAAAAACTTATGCTGACTTAGTATCACTAACAAATAAATTGTGGACAAATAGAAATAAAGAATACGATAAGAAAACAAAGGTAGACCAAGTTCAATTCAAAACATCCGATGGTTCAGATGCATTAGTTCAATTCTATATTAATCCAAGATATAAAAATTTTGGTGAATT
>SESA01000212.1_pt1 | contig 40472 bp, 36 predicted proteins | sample 3171451 | NCBI WGS metagenome assembly SESA01 (sample SAMN06051862, study PRJNA518727) | freshwater metagenome | biome: subpolar coniferous forest; feature: holomictic lake; material: water; isolation source: holomictic Lake 227, 8 m depth | place: Canada: near Kenora, Ontario | collected...
TCGGCACAAGTGCCAGTGAGATTCTGACGGGCTCCATCCAGGCTGACAATATTGATGGTCTGGAAGGTGATGACACCATTATCGGAGGATTGGGGAACGACGTGTTAACTGGCGGAAATGGAAAGGATGTTTTTGTCTTCGATACTACTCCGGGACAAGGAAATTCCGACACCATCACGGACTTCAACCCTGCTGATGACACCATTCAGCTTTCATCAGGTATTTTCAGTGCGTTGGCAATTGGTGCCCTTGATATCAATGCATTTGTGACAGGAAGCAGTGCCAATAATGCCAGTGACCGGATCATCTACAATACCTCAACGGGTGAACTCTTCTACGACGCTGACGGCACAGGAGCGACAGAAGCGCTACTCATTGCAACATTGATTGGAACGCCAACTCTCGATGCAGCAAGCTTTGTTGTCGTATGAACTGAACCAACAGCCTGATCGGAGGTAAATAAAGGCTGTTTTTTTGCATTGCTAAACTCTAATGTGATATATCGAAAGTTCCGGAATTATTTTCGTTCCGGAACTTTCGATGTACACTTCCACTCTGGTCACCTGCACAACCTGAAGCTCATCGTTCCCGCTCCCATTTAAACTTCATTGAAAAAGCCAAAAGAAACAACAAGACCGTAACTGCCACCGATACTTTCGGCAACAGGTCAGGATGGATTGTATAAAAGGTCATCTGGCTCTCAAGCGGTACTTCAGCCGTCAATGATGATTCCTGCCACCAGGGAATTTCAGCAATAGTACGACCAAACTTGTCGATAACAACAGTAAGCCCGGTATTGGCACACCTTGCCATCGCCCGACGATTCTCGATACAGCGCATTCTGCCAATAGCCAGATGCTGGTAAGGACCGTAAGAGGTTGAATACCATCCATCGTTGGTTACAAGAGTAAGAAACTGTGCACCCTTACGGACAAACTCTGTAACGAAACCTGGAAAAATGGATTCATAACAAATAATATTGGCAAGTTTTACACTTCCATGCCTTGAAGAATGAAGCTCCATGACTGCACACTCACGACCTTTCCCCCAACTGCTGATTCCCGCAAGTGAAAACGTTGCATTTCCGAGAAATGGAAAGTATTCCACATATGGAACCCGCTCAGCAAATGGCACAAGGTGCATCTTGCGGTAGATCCGGGGAACCCCATTACCAGGCAAAAGCAACATCGAGGCATTAAAAGTCTCAAAAGAACCCTTTCTCAACTGGTCGTATTTTCTGCCAACTCCTGCTTCTTCCCGAAGAGAGGAAGAATAGTGGACAATATCTGAGAAACCAGTCAACAATGGGGTGTTCCACTGTCGCACCGAGAAACGCAAAGAGTTCAACTCCTCGGCATACATGGTATCGAGAATGTAAAATGGAATAGCCGTTTCCGGCCAGATCACCAGCTCAGGCCTGTTTTCACGAACAGCCCGGCCAGTCAACCGGGAATATTTATTCATCATGGTATTATTATTATATCCCTCCCACTTTTCATAGGGATCAATATTCGGCTGAACAAGTGTGACCCTCAGCCCCGCACCCTCACCAGGGTGAGAAGCATACCGATGAAACACCACCGAAGCATAAAGCAGAGGCGCAACAATCATCAGCACCATAGCCGTGACAGAAACAACAACATCCTTTCTGCTGCCGATCAAAGCAAGAAGGACAAACACATTGAACCACAAAAGCCAGAAACTGATCCCCCAGACACCGAGAAGATCGGCATACTGAATCATGAGATTGAAATTCGCCTGTGAATTTCCCAGCGTAAGCCATCCAAGCGATAAATCCTGCTGCATGTAAGACCACTCCCATGCAACCCAGAGAAAAGGAAAAGAAAAAAGTGCAAAACGGTAACCAGCCACTCTTTTCAGCAGGAAAAAAGCAAACAACGGCACCGTCATAAAAAAAGCCTGCGACACAATGGTAAGAATCCCCCCCGGCAAGGTGGCAAGAGAGACCCACCAAAGAGTTATCAGACAAAAGAGCAGCATGGAGAGATAGACCCGGCGAAAAAAATCTCCAGGCTTCTCAACAAAACGAAGGGAAAGAAGCAGCGGCACAAGTGCAACCCAAGCCAGAACTTCAAGGCGGATAAAGGGATAGGACGGAAACGACAGGCCAAGAAGAACGCCGCTCAAAATGGAGGGCGCATAACGGGAGTTGCTCAAAAAGTTCACTGTCCGGGATAAGAAAGTCATCTGAGGATCAAAATTTTATCAGCCACAACAGAAAAAAAAGAAAAAAAATCCTCCTGAAGCCCCAAACCGCTGAAAGTATATGATATTTCAGGCACAGAGAACAACAAGCCAGATATATTTTACTTTATTTATTGATTTATATTCTTTAAATTTATTCCAATCTGTTACTTAACAGGAATAATCTCCGTGTATTTCCTGATAATATCCAATTTCAACGCCATTAGAAAAAGGAGAACTCATTATGGCTCTTTTCGGCACCAAAGACACAACCACCGCACACTCGGATTATGAAATTATCCTTGAGGGCGGAGCAAGCTCATGGGGCAAAGTGAAATGCCGGGCGAAAGTCAACGTCCCCCCTGCATTACCCTTGTTACCGGCTGACTGTAACATCAAGATCAATGTAAAGCCTCTTGATCCCGCAAAAGGCTTTGTCAGGTTTTCAGCAGTTATTGAGTCAATTGTAGACAGTACAAAGAACAAGTTGGTTGTCGAGGCTGATATTGCCAATGAGACCAAGGAAAGAAGAATCTGTGTCGGCGAAGGATCGGTTACCGTAGGCGACTTCTCTCACTCTTTCTCCTTTGAAGGCTCCGTTGTCAACCTCTTCTACTACCGCTCAGACGCAGTCCGCAGAAATGTCCCGAATCCGATCTACATGCAGGGACGCCAGTTCCACGACATCATCATGAAAGTGCCTCTTGACAATCCCGATGTTATCGACACTTGGGAAGGCACCCTGAGAGCCTTGCAGTCAACAGGATCATTCAACGACTGGATTCGCGAATTCTGGTTCATCGGCCCTGCATTTACCGCACTGAACGAAGGCGGACAGAGGATTTCAAAAATCGAAGTCAACAGCATCGGCACACAGAGTGGAGAAAAAGGCCCCGTCGGCGTTACAAGATGGCGTTTCTCTCATGGCGGTTCCGGTATTGTAGACTCAATCGCACGCTGGGCAGAGCTTTTCCCGGCAGACAAACTCAACAGACCTGCATCAGTGGAAGCTGGATTCCGTTCTGACTCACAGGGCATCGAAGTTAAGGTTGATGGCGACTTCCCAGGCGTTTCAGTTGATGCCGGCGGCGGTCTGCGCAGAATCCTGAACCATCCTCTCATTCCGCTTGTACACCACGGCATGGTTGGAAAGTTCAATGACTTCACAGTGGATACCCAGTTGAAGATCGTTCTTCCTAAAGGCTACAAAGTCCGCTATGCTGCACCTCAGTTCCGTTCCCAGAACCTTGAAGAATATCGCTGGAGCGGTGGCGCTTATGCCCGCTGGGTCGAGCATGTCTGCAAAGGTGGTACAGGACAGTTCGAAGTGCTTTATGCACAGTAAGTAAACACACCCCTTTCAAACAAAAAGACCGGCTCCCTCCGGTCTTTTTGTTTTTTATTCTCTACCCGAGCAACTGCAAAATATCCTCAATCTCCTCCTTTATCTCCTGCAAAAGCACCATACGCCTTTCATCCACCACGGTATGGCGATTCTTTTCCTGACCAATCTGTTTCTGCAGCTTGAGAATCTCTGTGGTCTTGTGATCCCCTTCGCTATCTCTGACAAGGCCTTTGACTATTGCACTGGCCTTGCCAAGCTTGTACCCTTTTTCCTGCACCAGCTCCTTGATATTGAGCACCATCGCAATATCACGATTGGTGTAGCGCCGGTTTCCTCTTGTGTCCCGTGCCGGAGAGAGTTCATTAAAAAAACCCTCCCAGTACCGGAGCAAGTAGGCAGGAACACTGGCGATTTTAGTGACCTCGCCGATAGAGTAGTAGTTTTTCTTCGAATCAAATGACATACAAAAGCGCCAAGGTAGGTGAAATTTTGTTTTCTCTATTCTTATTATACATTACTACCGTCACTTCAAAAACATAAGAGGGATGAAAAATTTACTCAGCCTGAAGCCTTTCCTGCTCAAGTATAAAAAAAATCTGCTCGCAGGCTTTCTCTTCATCATCCTGACCAACCTTTTTGCCGTCATAGGGCCAAAATATATCGGGCAGGCCATCGACACCATGAACCGGCATTTCGAGATTCAGGATGTCCTGAAAGATGCCGGGCTCTATTTTCTCTTTTCCATCCTGAGCGGTTATTTTCTCTACCTTGTCCGCCAGAACATCATTGTCGTCTCACGCCACATTGAATTCGACCTCAAAAACGACTACTACAACCATCTCCAGAAACTGCCCCGCAAGTTTTACAACACCACCAGCACTGGCGAACTCATATCGAGAGGCACAAATGACCTGAACGCAGTACGAGAGTTCCTCGGGCCCGGCATCATGTACTCCTTCAACACCTTTTTCAGGCTTTTGTTTGCCCTGATAGCCATGATCGCCCTTTCACCAAAACTTACTTTTTTTGCACTCCTGCCCGCTCCGCTTTTAAGTTACTCAGTCTACAAAATAGGCAGTAACATGCAAAAACGCTCAAAAAGCATCCAGGAAAGCTATGCCGCCATAACCAACCTGGTACAGGAAAACCTCTCCGGCATCAGGGTGGTGAAAAGCTATACCCGGGAATCATTTGAGATTGACCGATTTAAAACCCTCAATAAGGAATACTATCGCAAAAACCTCTCTTTGGGAAAACTCCAGGCACTTTTTTTTGCAATTCTAACTTCTCTTACCGCATTCTCGCTCCTCCCGGTTATCTGGGTTGGAGGTTTGATCGTCATTAACCACAAAATGACTGTTGGAGATATCGCGCAGTTCATCGTCTATGTCTCCATGCTGAGCTGGCCAATCATCTCCATCGGATGGGTCACCAGCATTGTCCAGAGAGCATCCTCCGCTCTGGTGCGACTCAACGAAATTTTCAGCATCAAGCCAGAGAAAACCGAACAAGAGAGTGGCACTACCGAGAAAGAGAACTTTCAGGGATCGATCTCCTTCCGTAACGTCGGGTTTCATTACCCCGGCCATGAAAAACACCCGATACTGAAAAACATCTCCCTTGACATTGAAGCCGGGTCGAAGGTAGCCATTGTCGGCGCAACTGGATCAGGCAAAACCACGCTTGTCAACCTCATACCAAGGCTGTATGAACCAGTCGAAGGCTCAGTGCTGCTCGATGGCCGGGAAATCAGAAGCCTGCCTCTCACCACCCTGAGAGAGCTTATTGGCTTTGTGCCACAGGTTAACTTTCTCTTTTCCGACACCATAGCACACAACATAAACTGGGGCAGCCGGGACGATGAGGCCGACGCAGTGATCGAGGCAAGCAGAATCGCCATGCTCCATGACGATGTCGAAGAGTTCCCCGACCAGTTCGAAACCATGCTTGGAGAAAAAGGGATCAACCTCTCCGGTGGACAGAAACAGAGAGCATGCATCGCAAGAGCCATAGCCTGGAAACCAAAACTCCTCATCCTTGACGACGCCCTCTCGGCAGTCGATACCGGCACCGAAGCCCGTATCTTTGAAGCACTCCTTCAGAAGCTCCCCGAAACCACCATCCTGCTGATAAGCCACAGGATATCAACGGTAAAAAACTGCGACCGCATTGTCGTGCTCAAAGAGGGCACCATTGTTGAAAGCGGCACCCACGAAGAGCTTCTTGAACTCAACCACCTCTACGCCGAACTCTACAACCAGCAGTTGCTCGAAGAGGAAATTCTGTCGCTGTCGTAGGGGCGGGGCTCATCCCGCCCTCTCCGAAACCGCCCTCCAGGATTCGCACTCCCGAAATTCATTGCATTCCATTGTCAGAAAATCAGGGCGGGATCGCTCCCGCAGGAGCGACCCCCACCCCTACGGATTTTTAATTGATGAAACAATTTTGTAAAATAATGGAATACACGCAACACGGGGACTTCATTACGCAATCCAATAATCTCTTTCATGACTATCGTTAAACGGATTTCAGCGTTGCTGTGTTTTGCCACGCTCATCTTCAGTGCTGCACCTGCATGCGCTGCCCTTCCGACCTGGATTGACTCGCTTGAAGTGTCCGGTGGAATCACCTTTTCAAAAAACAATGCCCCACCCTTCTGGATGCTGGCTAACCAGCAGGGACGAATCAGCAAAGAGGGCGACGGCAGCTTTTTTTCCCGTCTGCGTCTTCTGAAAGAGCCCGACAAGAGCAAATCGCTGGACTGGCTGTATGGAATAGACCTCACTGCCCGCACCAACAGCAACCCTGATCTGCGTTGGACTGATGCTTACACAGGAGTGAGTTATAAACAACTAAAACTTACCGTTGGACGCAAAGCGGAGTTTTTTGGCCTTGCTGATTCGCTGCTTACTGCCGGCCCGGAGGTCTACAGCCGCAATGCCCCGACCATCCCGAAAATAGCGCTCTCAACCAATGGCTATGTCGGCCTTACGGAGTGGATGGCCTTTAAAGCCTATCTCGCTCACGGGTGGATGGGTCAGGAGCAGTATGTGAAAGATGCTTACCTCCACCAGAAATTTCTCTATCTCCGGTTTGGTGGAACAAAACCGGACAAGGGCCTCAATCTCTATACAGGAATCCACCATCTCGCTCTCTGGGGAGGCGCGGGGAACCCTTCAGGCTTAAAGGATTTTGCCAAAGTCTTTGCCGGCAAAAGCGGCAGCGACGATGCTACAGAAAGTGACCAGATAAATGCGCTTGGTGACCATCGTGGCTCCATCGAGTTTGCGTTGCAGCAAAAATGCCTTGATCAAGACTGGTTTCTCTACGCCCAAACCATGTTCGAGGATGGAAGCGGCTTGCGTTTCTGGTCGCCAGGCGATTATCTGCTGGGGCTTTCCCTGATCAATAAAAACAAGGAGAGCCGGATAAGACGACTCAATGTGGAACTCCTCGATACCCGTTTCGACAAGGCTTCTCATGTCGGTAACGACGATTATTTTACAAACAGCGAGTACAGTGGGTGGGTACATGAAGGATATGCCATCGGCCACCCCTTTATCCCTTTTAGCCAAGGAGTCAATTATGCTTATAACCCCCAGAACAGAATGAGAGGATTCAACGCCGGAATTCTTTTGCGATTCAGCAAGGTAATTAATCCACTTGTCCGGGTTGCCTGGATCAAGAATTATGGCAGCTTCAGTAATCCCTTGCCCGAAAAAGATAGCCACTCAATGATAGCCTGCAACCTTACCAATACCTCAACCGTTGCTCATGGCTGGACAATGAGCCAGCAGATAAGCCTCGATGCAGGAAAAAAAATCGAACCAACACCAGGACTCTGTCTGAGTATCACCAAAAGCATAGAGTAAACGAAACTTTCGGACAGTGATCATATTGCATTCATCAACTCATCCATAACCATCTGAATAGCTATGCATAATTTTATTTTCCGGGCAAACACTCTTTTCATGACACTTCTCTGCTGCCTCACCTTCAGCACTCCCGCTGAAGCCAAGGACGGCTTTGAGACCTCAAGCGACGTTCTGGCAATTGTTTTACCGGCCACAGCAGCGGCAATAACACTCTCTGCCAAAGACAACGAAGGGCTGATGCAACTTGCAGAGTCAGGTGCGCTTACGCTTGCAACTACCTACGGCTTGAAGTATGCAATCACCGCAACGCGCCCGAATGGCGGCAAACACTCATTCCCCTCAGGGCATACCTCTGTTGCCTTCGCTTCCGCAGAGTTCATCCGTGAAAGGTACGGGTGGAATTATGGAATCCCGGCATACATCGCAGCATCGTTTACCGGGTACGGCAGGGTGGAATCAAAACAGCACTACACCCGTGACGTGCTGGCAGGAGCTGCCATCGGTATCGGCAGCAGCTTCCTCTTTACAACGCCAAACAAGGAGTGGCAGATCAAGCCTCAGGTTGCCAGCTCGTTCTATGGGGTTGGTTTGAGTCGTTCCTGGTAGAGAGTGCCGAAACAAAGCAGAACCAGGAGAACAAAGCAATGACCCCGTTTGAGCTATGCCCGGTATGCGGTGGAGAAGTGATTGAAAAAGAGGTGGATAAATTGATTCCCGGGGGCAATAATACCGCTGTTTTAAGAGTAAACGCGGAAGTCTGCCCCCATTGTGGCGAACGACTATACTCGAAAGAGACGACCATGTTGTTTGAGCATATCCCGCTCACGTCTTGCTAACGGTGATGTTGCAGGCTTCCTCCCCATGGGACAAACCTGTAAAGTTGCCGGGTAATCAAGACTCACCCCAATTCCCTGAGCTGCCGCATCAAGTCCTTCCGAGCCATACCGTACATGTGCACGTAGAGCAAATTGAACATCAGCACCGCTGAACGCAGACGTGGCGCACGGGCGGCACGCTTCAGGGCGTTCTGCACGGTAAAGACACGACTGGTCAGCGCGGTGTAGCTTGGGATAAACTCCTGGAGTGGAATGCGCAGGGGTTTGTAGAGCATCTCCTGCCCCCATGAAAACCTGAAGGCATCATGGTCGTCGGGCGAATGCAGGAGACGCCCTTCCAGCGCAAGACGATCAAAGACTCCTGTGCCGGGTATCGGTCGCAAGAGATTGATACCTGGTACATCGATGCCTGTCTCCTCAATAAATGCCTCGAGTTTTCCCGGCATATCGAGGGTATCTTCGTCAAGGCCATAGATAAAGCTGCCGTAAACGCAGATAGCTGCTTTGCGTATGTTTTTAATACACTCCACCTGCCGGCTCGAAGGATTATGAAACTTCTGATGGGCATGGTTGCTGCCATCAGCAAGGCTCTCGATGCCGACCAGCAGTGCGCCGCAGCCTGATCGTGCAAAAGCGTCAAGCAGCCGGGGCTTTTCACCAAGAGCCGTTGTGGCCTGCCCTACCCAACTGATTCCAAAAGGCACCAGCTCCGTAAACAATTTTTCGGCATAGAGCTCGTCGGCATTGATGGTGTCATCGAGAAAGAAGAAGATCCTCTTGTCCTCTTTCAGAAACGTTTCAACCTCCCTGAGCACATCCTGGATACTCCGGTGACGAAGTCTGTGGCCGTTCATGACATGCACATTACAGAAATCACAACTGTAGGGGCAGCCCCTTGTGGTCTGAACAACATTGGTAGTGAAGTAGCTCTTGATGTCGAGCGCACTTTTGCCGACTGTGCGTTCAATCGAAAGGTCTGGAAAAGAGGTAACCCGGTACTCCGACTTGAGGGCACCACTGCGCAGATCCTCCTGCACCTCTCGCCAGATATCGTCAGCTTCACCGATCACGAGAGCATCGGCATGGTCGCGACACTGGTCGGGGAAGATGGTGACGTAGGGACCGCCAAGCACAACCTTGATCCCTCGGGAGCGGAGCGCGCGGGCAAGCTCAAAAGCTGGCCTGACGGCACCGGTCTGCACGCTGATACCAGCCATGTCCCAGTGCTTGTCGAGAGGAAGCTTTTCGAAGCGCAGATCGCAGATGGTCTGGCTAACTCCCGCCACTTTCTGTGAACTGAGGATCATCAGGGCAAGTGGCGGAATGGCGAACTGTGCCCGCCGGATAATGTTGCTTAGCGCGCTATCTTTCAGCGAGCTGAAAAGGCTTAGTCTGGCTGAGGCAGTGTCAAGCGAAGCTGCCCCGTCAACACCACTGTCTGCCTGGATAAAAATCAGCAGCACCTGCTTCTCCTGTTCCATAATCCCCTTCATCAGTTAGAGTAACCAGTGCGTGCAAGATCCTGCAGCTTTTTGAGTTCAAGCAAGGCTTCAAGCGGGGTGAGTCGATCAAGATCAAGAGCCTCGACAGCACGGCGCAATTCGGCATCAGGCTCTTCAAAGAGACTGATCTGCATGCTTTTCGGTTTTGGTTGAATGGCGGGGGGAATTTCAACATCACGCTTCTCCATGCCTGCAAGAATCTCCCTTGCACGCATAATGACTTCTACGGGCATTCCAGCCATTTTAGCCACCTCGATACCGTAACTGTTGTCGGTAGAACCCCTGACAATCTTGCGAAGAAAAATAACCGTGTCGGCAGTTTCAACAACGGTGGCGTTGTAGTTCACCACACCGGCAAGACGACTTTCAAGCTCAGCAAGCTCATGGTAGTGGGTTGCAAAAAGCGTTCGTGCCTTGATCGAATGACAGATATATTCACTCATCGACCAGGCAATCGACATGCCATCAAAGGTGCTGGTTCCCCTGCCAATCTCATCGAGCAGCAGCAGGCTTTTGGATGTAGCGTTGTTGAGAATGCTGGCGGCCTCATTCATTTCGACCAGAAAGGTACTTTCACCGGATGCAAGGTTGTCGGAAGCGCCGACCCTTGTAAAAATCCGGTCAACCAGCCCGATTTCAGCCCGCTCTGCCGGAACGAAACTCCCTGCCTGCGCAAGCAGGACTATGAGACCTGTCTGGCGCAGAAAAGAGCTCTTTCCAGCCATGTTCGGGCCAGTAATGATGAGCATTTTCTGCTTGTCATCGAACAAACAGTCATTCGGTACATAGGGCTCATCGGCACTCATCATCCTTTCGAGTACAGGATGACGCGCATTGAGAATTTTGAGATGTTCATGCTCCTTGATCTCCGGCTTGCAGTAGCCGTATTGAACGGCACAAAGAGCAAAGGAGCAAAGCGTGTCAAGCTCGGCCATGACTGCCGCATTTTGCTGGATATCGGCAGCGTGAGTGCCAACAACCGCACAAAGGTCATGAAAGAGCTGCGCTTCAAGCGCAAGGCTTTTATCTTCGGCGTTGAGAATTTTCTCTTCATACTCTTTCAATGCCGGAATGGTAAAACGCTCGGCATTGACCAGAGTCTGTTTTTTTTCATAGTAGGCCGGAACCTTGTCGAGGTTGGCCCGACTTATTTCAATGTAATAGCCAAATACCTTGTTGAACTGAACCTTGAGCGAGCCAATGGAGGTGTTGGAGCGCTCTTCCTGCTGAATCTGCATAAGCCTGTCTTTGGCCGAAGAGGCAATGGAACGGAGTTCATCGAGCTCGGCATGGTAACCCTGGCGAATATAGCCGCCATCACGCATCGATGCGCCAGATTCAGGATCGATGGCATCAATGATCTGCTCTGCAAGTTCCGGCAAGGGTTTCAGGTGAGCGGCAAGGTCGCGAAGCCTCTCCGAGCGGGCATCACCAAGCGACTCCTGAAGAAGAGGAATCGAGGAAATCGACAAGCCAAGCTGGCGCAGCTCTCTCGGAATGGTACGAAACGTTGCAATACGCGCCAGAGAACGCTCAAGATCATTGATTCCTGCCAAAAGCTCGCCAACGGCATCAAGCATCGAGCGGTTCTGCATCAGCTCTTCAACGGCATCGAGCCGCAGTTGAATATCCCTGATTCTTCTCATCGGCCGCTGCAACCAGCGACGGATAAGCCTTGCACCCATGGGGTTGCGAGTACGATCCATCACCTGGAGAAGGCTCCCGTTCAGGGTGCCATCCTGCATTGAAGAGATAATTTCAAGATTTCTCTTGGTCTGCAGGTCAAGAGTCATATACTCGCCACTATGAACCTCCCCAATGCGTGTAATATATTGCAGGCGGTTCTGCTGGGTCTCTTCGAGATACTGGAGAATAACCCCGGCAGCCGCCTTTCCGGCCCGGTTCCCCTCAATGCCAAATCCCTTCAGTGAATGGGTTTTAAACTGACGGGAAAGAACCTCACGACACTGGTCTTCACTGAACATCCACTCATCGAGTTCAGTAACGAGCGTCTCCTGGGCAAGAGCTTTCTTCAAAAGTTCTGAGCGGGATCGCTCTGCGGCAGAGACAAGAATTTCCGAAGGATGCAATGAAAGAAGAAAATCCCTGAGTTCCTCCGCCGGAAAGGAGGCCATGGTGAATTCAGCGGTAGTCACATCGATAAAGGCCACCCCTGCAAGAAGCGAACGCCCCTCCTTGAGAAAGGTCACAGCACACAGATAATTATTGTGCCGGTCATCAAGTATCTTGTCACTCCATGTTATGCCCGGAGTCACGATATCGGTGATTTCACGACGAACAATCCCCTTGGCTTGCGCCGGGTCTTCAACCTGGTCACAAACCGCCACCTTGAACCCCTTTCTGACAAGTTTGGCAATATACCCCTCACTTGCATGATGGGGAAATCCGGCCATCGGTATTTCAGAAGAGCGTTTTGTCAGAACGATGTTCAGAGCAGCAGAGACCGTTACTGCGTCATCAAAAAAGGTTTCATAAAAATCACCCACACGGAAAAGCAGCAAAAAATCAGGGTACCGCTCTTTTACCTCCAGATACTGGCGCATCATGGGAGAATGCTCTTTCTGCACCATACCCTCTTCTCTGCTCATAGCAATTTCAAAAGCATATTAATCCGTTTTAAGCGGCAACAATAGCCACTCTTTGAAAAAGAAGCTACTCCAGATCAACCAAATAAACAAACTCCTGAAGCCATCCTCGCTTGACAGGAAGCTTCAGGGAAAGTATCTTGAACAAAATCTATTCACTTCACCAAATGGTAACGAAAGCATGGAGTTGCACGCCCTTTTACGGTTTCTGCACATCACCTCCTTTGCCGCATGGTTCGGCACAGTGCTCTCCTCTCTCTTTCTGCTGAAAACGCTTGAAAAGAGGCTGACTGACCCGGAGAGCGACAGCAAAGCCTATGCATCCCTCCTGCAGCACTACATCCGGCTTGAAACGAAGGTCGCCGACGTTGCATTCATCGGAGTCATACTCTCCGGGATCCTCCTTGCGGGACTTTATCACGGATGGACAATCCGGGTTTTTGTCAAATCAGGACTTATTGTGCTTCAGGTTGCACTTACCCTTGGCTATATCATGCGCTCCATCCGCCCCCTCACCTATCCATGCAGCATCTCCCAATACCAAAGCTGGTACCGCCTCTTCGGGATTTCACTCTCCATGTTTGCCCTAGTGCTGCTGGTCACCTTCTTTCTTCTTTGAATGATTTATATTGTTTTTCCTGATATTTGAATTTCAGGGAAATAATGCTATATTTCAGACCTTTATCACTAAAATATATGTGCAAGATGCAGGCACTGATCAAGATTTCCGATAAACAATTTCTTGTAAAACAAGGGGATACACTTTTCGTTCCCAGACAGAAAACGGCGATTGGCCAAACAATGGAGATTTCATCCATTGCGCAGATTGACGGAGAAAATACCGTTCTGACTGCAGGCACTATCCAGGCAAAGGTTCTTGCTCATGTCAAGGATGACAAAGTCATTGTGTTCAAGAAAAAACGCAGAAAACGCTACCAGTGCAGAAACGGTCACCGTCAGCAGATGACCCAGGTAGAAGTTATTTCGCTTTAAAAAAACAGTTCAGGATTTTTAACGTTAATTTTTTTCTTATGGCTCATAAAAAAGGTGGTGGCTCAACAAAAAACGGTCGCGACAGTAATCCGAAATATCTCGGAGTAAAAGCTGCAGGTGGCTCGACAGTCGCAGCAGGAACCATTATTGTTCGCCAGAGAGGCACCGTTATCAAACCGGGTGACAATGCCGGATTAGGCCGTGATCATACCATTTTCGCTCTCATTGATGGCGTCGTTACATTCCGCAACGGACGCAACAACAAAAAACAGGTCAACGTCCTACCTTGCTGATTTTTGCACGCCATAAAATTAGTTTATATTCTGAGAAGCCGTCTTTATTTCAAGGCGGCTTTTTTTATTTCCGGGTAATGAGCCTTTTATTGATCAAGCATCTGCATTTGACTTCAGTTAATAATTTACACCTTTAAAAAAAATTCAAGTCCTATGAAAATCACCGTTATCGGAGCAGGAAATGTAGGAGCTACCGCAGCTCTTCGCATTGCTGAAAAACAACTTTCAAAAGAAGTCGTTCTGATCGACATTGTCGAAGGCATCCCCCAGGGCAAGGCTCTTGATATGTATGAATCAGGGCCAGTAGCTCTTTTCGATACCTGTGTATTCGGATCCAACGACTATAAAGATTCAGCCAATTCCGATATTGTCCTGATTACTGCCGGTCTTGCAAGAAAACCCGGTATGTCAAGAGAGGATCTTCTGATGAAAAACGCCACCATTATCCGTGACGTCACCACCCAGGTCATGAAATATTCTGCCAATCCGATTATCATCATGGTCTCAAACCCTCTCGACGTGATGACTTATGTCGCACTGACTGCCAGCGGACTACCAAAAGAGCGTGTTATCGGTATGGCCGGAGTGCTTGACACTGCAAGGTTCAGAAGCTTTATTGCCGAAGCGCTCGACGTCTCCATGCAGGACATCAATGCCTTTGTGCTCGGTGGACACGGAGACTCAATGGTACCTGTCGTAAAGTATACCAATGTCGCAGGTATCCCCTTGACTGAACTCATGCCGCAGGAAAAAATCGACCAACTGGTTGAGCGTACCAAAAACGGCGGTATTGAAATTGTCAACCACCTGAAAACCGGTTCTGCATTCTATGCACCGGCAGCTTCGGCTGTTGAGATGATTGAAGCAATCGTCAAGGATCGCAAGCGCGTTCTGCCATGCACCACCTGTGTTGACGGCCAGTACGGCATCGACAATGTTTTCTGCGGTGTACCAGTCAAACTTGGCAAGAACGGCGTTGAACAGATTTTTGAAATTGACCTCTCCGAGTCTGAACTCAAAGCACTCCAGGTTTCAGCCGCTCTTGTAGATGAAAACTGCAAAAGCCTTGCAACACTGCTTGCCTGAAGAAAAGCGCTTTCTATGAATAAAAAAAGCGGCTCAAACAGGCCGCTTTTTTTATTGGCAGATTTTCACCCGCTACAAAGGTTCTTCATGCGTTATGCAGTGAATGGCCCCAAGGCCCCAGACAAGGTCGAAACAATCTATGCCCACAACCTCTTTCCCTGGAAAACACTCCTGAAGTATCTTGATGGCAATACGGTCACGTGAGCAGCGATAGACAGGAACAAGAACAACTGTATTGGCAATATAAAAATTGGCATAGCTTGCAGGCAGACGCTCCCCGTCAAAATAAACCGGAAACGGCATGGGCAGCTTGACAACCCTCAAAGGATTACCATCGAGATCTGTATAACTTTGCAGCAGTTTGTAGTTCTCCTGCAACGGCTCGTAATTGATATCAGAAGGGTCCTCCTCAACGGCAATCACCACAGTTGTTTCATTGACAAAACGGGCCATATCATCAACATGGCCATCAGTATCGTCACCGGCAATGCCATCGCCAAGCCAGAGAACCTTTTCAATGCCAAGATAGCGACCAAGTTCCTCCTCGATCTGCTGGCGGTTCATCGCAGGATTGCGGTTCGCGTTAAGAAGGCAGGCTGCGGTCGTCAGCAGCAACCCTTTGCCGTTGACATCGATAGAGCCACCTTCAAGAACCATTCCGGGAAAAACGAGAGGCAGTTGCTGCAAGGAAGCAATCCGCTCCGGCACAGCATTATCGTCATCGCAAGGTGAATATTTTCCACCCCAGGCATTGAACTCCCAGTCAAGGATAACCTTTTCTCTCTCTTCACCACTTTGGCGGAAAACATAGTTCGGCCCATGATCACGGCACCATGCATCATTGGTTGGAATCTGGTGCAGAAAAATACGATCCATGCGGATCTGCTCATGACGCGAATTGCGAAGCAGCTCAGAAACCTCCCGCTCCATTGCTTCGTCAAGCACATTGATATGCACCTCTTCGGAACAACTCAGCCAGGATACAATTTCGACAAACACCGCCGGGATCGGTTCAAATTTGCCTGGCCACGACTCAAGCCTGTATGGCCAGGAGAGCCAGGTTGCCTTGTGAAAAGCCCATTCCGGGGGCATGAAATAAGTTGATTCACTCATAAAGATTCTACCAGTTCAGGATTTTGCATGACAACCGGCAGAATGCTCTCTGATGCGAATGATACGCTGCATCACCGGAGGATGTGAATAATTCAGAAATACATAAAAAGGATGCGGTGTCAGATTCGAAAGGTTGCTCAGTGAGAGCTTCTTGAGCGCATCAGCCAGTGAAGCACCCCCTGCAAAGGTCGTAACGGCATAATGATCGGCTTCAAACTCATGTTTTCTTGAAAGCGCCTGCATCAATACAGAGAGTATGAATTCCACAGGACTATAGAGTAATGAAAAGAAGATCAGGCTTCCATAAACAGAGATATCCTTCATCAAAAAGGCATCAAACAGCAAGCGGTTATTCATGAAGAGAGAGAGAAGGAAAAAAAGCACCCCGAGATTGATGAGACTGAGCATCATGTTGACGATGATGTGCTTTTTCTTGAAATGGCCTATTTCATGGGCAAGCACCGCAACCAGCTCCTGCACCGGATGAGCGGCAATCAGGGTATCAAAAAGAGCGATTCGCTTGCGTTTTCCAAAACCTGTAAAAAAGGCATTTGCTTTCGACGAACGCTTTGAACCGTCAAGAACATAGATACCGGTAAGAGGAAAGCTCACTTCTTCAGCATAGTCCATGATGGAGTGCTTCAGTTCACCCTCTTCAAGAGGAACAAACTTGTTGAAAAGCGGCATGATCCAGGTCGGAGCGACATACTGAATAAGGAGAGAGAACAGCGTTATCCCGCCCCATGCAAGGAGCCAGCCAATCGGCCCCGTCGCCTCAAAAAACCAGAGTACGGCTGCAAGAACCGGGGTACCGAGAAGAATTGCAAGAAAGAGGGTTTTGAAGATATCTGCAACAAAAACCGCCGGAGTGGTTTTGTTAAACCCGAATTTCTCCTCAATGACAAATGTCCTGCAGAGCGTGAAAGGAAGATCGACAACGGACTGCATCAGCAGCAGTGAACCGATATAGAGCACCCCGCTGACAACCGGGTTAAAACCAAATCCCCTCAGAAACTGGTCCAGCAGATTGAAGCCACCCGGAAACCAGAAGGCAAGAAGCACAAGCAGATCAAACGCCGCACTGAACAATGAAAAAAGGGTTGTCGCACGAAGATAGTCGCGCGATTTACGGTAAGCATCATCATCAAAGAGCCCTTTGAACTCATCAGGAAGACCCGCTGCTGATGCCTTGAGATTCAGCAGATCCGCAACAAGCTTAATGAAAAAGGTAATGACCAGCGTAAAAAAAACAACCGCACCAAAAATATTCATGACAGGAAAAAATATTGTAACGAAAAACTCTCCACCATAAAGAAGGCTCCCGGTTGTTATTCGTCCAGAAAGCGCTTCTGCAATTCACCATAAGTTTCAATTCGGCGATCACGCAAAAACGGCCAGTGCGAGCGGTAAAACCCTATGCGACTCCTGTCGCAACGGGCAAGAAGAACCGTCTCATCATGGTGCGAAGCTTCAGCAATGAGCTGGCCGAACGGGTCAGAAACAAAACTGTTACCCCAGAACTCCAGATCACCTTCAGTTCCCACCCTGTTGGCCGCAGCCACAAAAACCCCGTTGGCAATGGCATGGCTCTGCTGCATGGTTTTCCAGGCCGCCTGCTGCGACTGGCGCACCTCCAGAGAAAGCTCATCGGTAGCCCATCCGATCGCCGTCGGATAAAAAAGAATTTCGGCCCCCTTGAGAGCCGTCAGCCTTGCAGCTTCAGGATACCATTGATCCCAGCAGATAAGAACACCAATGGTGGCATATCGGGTTTTAAAGACCTTGTAACCAAGGTCACCGGGCGTAAAATAGAACTTCTCGTAAAAACCGGGATCATCGGGAATATGCATCTTGCGATACTTGCCAAGAAAAGTTCCATCAGCATCGATCACTGCTGCCGTGTTGTGAAAAAGTCCCCTTGCCCTTGCTTCAAAAAGCGAGGCAACAATGACAACCTCAAGCTCACGTGCAAGATCCTGCAACAACTGTGTTGAAGGGCCAGGTATCGCTTCGGCATATTCAAACGGCCCGTACTCCTCTGTCTGGCAAAAATAACGGGTAGTGAAAAGCTCCTGTAAACATATAATTTGGGCACCTTCGGATGCAGCCTGCCTTATTTTGCTGCAGGCTTTGGCGAGATTGTCAGACGGCACACTCTGGCTTGAGGTTTGAACCAGCGCAATGATAACAGTTTCGGAAGACATAACAGAAAGCATGATTATTGAATAAGAAGGCCAGCGGCAAAAAGAAGCCCGTGAAGCGTCATCAGCTTTCCCGTACCAGCCAGAACATCGTTCAGCTCCCTTCCCTCACTTCGATAGAGCTTCTTCGTCATTCCAACCGAAAGCGGAACCGAAAGGAGTGAGAGCATAGCCCAGGGCGAATAACCGTTCAAAAAGAGCAAAACAGGAACAAGAGAGGCCAAAACAGTCAAAATCACATAGAGTTGGCGAGCATGAGCGGCACCAATACGGGCAGGAAGCGTCATCTTGCCAACCTTCAAATCGGTATCAATGTCGCGAATATTATTGACAAGAAGAATATTGACCGAAAAAGCCCCCGGAGCGACAGCCGCGACAAGAACAGGAAAAAACAGATCATGAGCCTGCACATAGTAGGTACCACCAACGGCAACAAGCCCGAAAAAAATAAAGACAAAGATATCGCCAAGACCAGAATAGGCAATCGGATATGGGCCACCGGTATAACCCCAGGCAAACAACAGGGAAAGAAGCCCGACAAGAAGTATCGGCCATCCAGCCAGATAGACAAGATAAAGGCCAAGCAGAAAAACCGCACAAACCAGCGCAACTGATACCCGAATCATGGTTTTTTCACTGATAATACCTGCGGCTACCGTTCTTGTCGGTCCAAGCCTTTCTGCAGTATCGGCTCCTTTCCGAAAATCATAAATCTCGTTGATGAAATTGGTGGCCACCTGGATACCAAGCGCACAAATGAGAGCGACAAGAGCGGGAAGAATACGAAATTTGCCATCAGCGGCTGCCAGTGCCGATCCAAGAATAACCGGCACTGCTCCGGCAGGAAGGGTTTTCGGGCGAATTGCAAGCATCCACGCCTGCTTTGAGGAAGGTAACGGCAAACTGTTTTCAGTTGTTGTCCTGGGCATTCTTTTTTTCCTTTGCCTTTTTCAGGCTGCTGAAGGTATGGCGAATCTTTTCCCCCGGCTTTATATAGGTTAAACTGTGACGGACGGCCATTGCCGCATCACTCAAGCCGGTCTGGATAATCTTGAGTTTACCCGGATAAAATGCAATATCACCGGCAGCATAGAGTCCGTCAACCGATGTTTTCATGTGACTGTCAACAACAAGAGCATTGTCAGCCAGTTCGAGATTCCACTCGCCAAGCGGTCCGAGATTAGACTTGAAACCAATAAGAAGCAGCAACCGGTCTGCTTCAACTTTATGTATCCTGCCATTTTTCGAGCGAAGATGAACCGCCGCAAGATCATCTCCATCAGTATCGACAGCCGTCACCTCGGTATTTAAAAAAATATCGATCCGACCCTCTTCCTTCGCTTCGAGTACCTCCCTCGCTGTTTTGCCATGCCCCTGAAACTCGTGCATACGATGAACAAGAGTCACCTGATGGGCAGTGTTCAGGAGACCCACAGCCCAGTCAAGAGCAGAATCCCCTCCTCCTACAATAACAACCCTGTGACCGGCAAAATCACTGACATTCTTGACCGCATAAAAAACAGAACGGCCTTCAAGATGGTCAATATTATCCAACTGGGGCAACTTGCGCGGAGAAAACGCTCCAAGACCGGCAGCAATCAGAAGCGCACGCGACAGATAGACCCTTCCGGAACCAACCGTCACTTCAAAAGTTCCATCCGCAAGCTTGCGGTATCTGGTAACTGTCTCTCCAAGAATGACTTCAGGGTGATACCTCTCCGTCTGTTTCCACAAACTCTCCACCAGCCCTGCAGCAGGAACCTCAGGAAAACCGGCAACATCATAAATATGTTTTTCAGGATAGAGAGCCGCAAGCTGACCTCCAAGTTGAGGCATGCTTTCAATAATCCGGCAGCTAATATTGTTCATACCGCACTGGAAAGCTGCAAAAATTCCGGTAGGCCCACCACCGACAATGGTAAGGTCGCGGATCTCTTCGCCTCCATCAAAATAAAGTTTATTCAGGGTCATGGCTTCACGGGATAGCGGGATTACTGGAGATTATCCTGACTATGAGCTGAATCAGCTCCTGATTTTTTCAGATAGATCATCCCTTCGGGATCAACCATACCATAAAGAATAGTTATAAGATGGCCCTCCTCATTGAGTTCATGAATCTCAACGTGAATGGCATCCCTCTTTGCTACCTGGTTTCCTTCATTATCCCTGAAATAAAAAAGTGCCTGGACACCACCATTGGGAGTCACTCCCTCAAAAAGGTAAATCCCCTCCTCAAGCTCATCGAGTGCACAGCCTGAAGAGGTCGGATCAATAGGGCACGAAGCACACTGAGAGTAAAAACCCTCCTCTGAAACAGCGAAATCACAAACAGGAAATTTCATAATCTCTCTCTCTTTTTTTTCGTCTGGGTTGGGTGACTTCAAAGATATACATTAAAAATATTGTTGTAGAGTTCCAACTTTATTGATTTCTTGTGTCACGGTTTCAACAACAGATTTCAGCTCCAAAAGCAATGTTAGCAAAGCGAATAATACCCTGTCTCGACGTTCGGGACGGCAGAGTGGTAAAGGGAATAAATTTTGAAGGATTGAGAGATGCTGGCTCAATACTCGAACAGGCACGCTTCTACAACGGCGAACTGGCTGACGAGCTTGTTTTTCTCGATATTTCAGCCTCTCTGGAATCCCGCAAAACAACACTTGAAGAGGTGCTGAAAGTTTCCGGAGAAATTTTCATTCCTCTCACTGTAGGAGGCGGAATCAACTCCGTGGAACGCGCCAAAGAGGTTTTTCTGCACGGAGCCGACAAGGTTTCGGTCAATACCGCCGCTATCCACGATCCTGAACTGATAACCCGAATTGCTGAAAAATACGGTTCCCAGGCTGTTGTGGTTGCCATTGACATCAAGAGAAAAGGGAACGATTACATGGTTCACACCCATTCAGGCAAAAACCCGACCCGCTACGAAGCGCTCGAATGGGCGCACAAAGTCCAGGAACTCGGGGCTGGAGAAATTCTTTTGACAAGCATGGACCGCGACGGCACAAAAGAGGGTTATGACAACGACATTCTCAGCAGGGTATCCACTTCAGTGCATATTCCTGTCATCGCATCAGGAGGTGCCGGCAATCTTGAACACCTCTATGAAGGATTTACCAAAGGCCATGCCGACGCAGCACTTGCAGCATCCATCTTCCACTTCCGGCAGCACTCCATCCGTGAAGCAAAGGAGTACCTGCGCGAAAGAGGCATCCCTGTAAGGCTCTGAGCCCGAAAAAAGAGAGCGACTTGACATTTTCATGAAAGGCTCCGAACAAAGCCTGAAAATAAATACATTGTTTTTTTCCAGGCAATTCTCCTCCTGGATTACCATTATCTGAAACATGACAACCATAGCTCAAAGCAATGATTCAAAAATCATTTATAACCATTGTATGCTTTGTGCTGATCTTCATGACAGCACATGCAGATGCACCCGACAAGCTGCAGAACTGGCGTATTCAGGCTGAACATGGAAATGCAGTGGCCCAGAATAAACTCGGAATTCACTACGAATTGGGTCTGGGAATCACTCAGGATGAGGCAGCGGCGGTCAAGTGGTACCGTTTGGCTGCCGAACAAGGTCTTGCTGAAGCCCAGTTCAATCTTGCGGAGATGTACGAAGAGGGCCGGGGTGGACTTATCCTCGACAAAGCGACAGCCAGGACATGGTACGAAAAAGCCTGCAACAACGGCTGGAGCTGCGCCTGCAAAAAGTATAGGGAACTGACTGACAAAGGATATTAGTGTCTGTGTTCGAACAAGACCAATCAACACTCATCGCAAGATGACTCTTCACTCAGCCGCTTGCGGATATCAGCGAGTTCCTTCAGACGTTGGGCACCGGCAACAGGATATGACAAACCAAGGCTGTCAAAAGTCTGGAGAATGATGTGCGAAACAATCAGTCGGGCATTTTGCTTGTCATCGGCAGGAACAACATACCACGGCGCATGAGTGGAGCTTGTTGCACCAAGACAGGCCTCATAGGCTTGCATATACTGTTTCCAGTAACTCCTTTCCTCTAAATCGGCAATACTGAATTTCCAGTTCTTTTCCGGCTTGTCGATTCGGTCAAGAAAGCGCTTCCGCTGCTCCTCTCTGGAAAGATGGAGAAAAAACTTCACGATCCTTGTACCGTTGCGATAGAGATGATCCTCCATATCGACAATTGAACGATACCGGTTTTCCCACACCTTCTCCCCGTCAATCAACTCATCAGGAATTCCCTGGACGGCAAGTATTTCCGGATGTACCCGAACAATAAGCACCTCCTCATAATAGGAACGGTTAAATATCCCGATACGGCCCCGTTCCGGCAGACAACGGTTGCTTCTCCACAGAAAATCGTGGTCAAGTTCTTCCGGAGAAGGGTGTTTGAAACTGAAAACCTGGCACCCCTGTGGATTGACACCCGACATCACATGCCTGATAATACCATCCTTGCCCGCAGCATCCATTGCCTGAAAAATCAGCATAACGGCATAACGGTTATCAGCATAGTGAACCTGCTGAAGCTTGCGCAACTGATCAACCTGATCGGCAAGCATCTTCTTGTACTGCTTTCTGGAACTGTAAAGCGGCTCGACAAGCGTGGGACATTTGTCCAGCTTCACTTTTTCGCCTTCACGAATACGCAGGAGATCCGGATCAAAACTCATGGAAAAGATATTGAAATCAGGGAAAACGGATCGTTCAGAGGGCAGCAGCGCAATTTTAAGGGATATTTAAGGTTCATCTTAGACTCCTTTAAGAATCGCCGGACTACCTTGTGCTTGAGTTGAAACAGAAAGCTATTCAACTCAACTGCAAACAATAAAATATAATAATGATACGACACTATGAAAACAACACTGAAATCATGGGCAACACCTGTTGCTGCGGGAGCATTCACAATTTCATCGGTTACAGGTCTTCTGATTTTTTTTGATATTGAAATCGGAATGGTTGAACCTGTGCACAAGTGGCTGAGCTGGCTGCTCGTAAGCGGTATTCTTCTTCACCTGATTTCAAACTGGAAACAGTTTACCGGATATTTTTCAAAAAGAGCCGGAACAGCAATCATTGGAGCAGCACTGCTTTTCACCATCACCTCACTTCTTCCTGTATTTGGTGAAAGCGAGGAAGAAAAGGAAAAAGAAAATCCAGGAAAAAATGCAGCAAAGCTTCTTGAATCATCGTCACTGGAAACCGTTGCCCTTGTTGTCAAGAGTTCCCCACAAAGTATTGCGGAACAACTCGGAAAAAACGGTATTGTTGTAAAAAACACATCGTTAACCATTCGTGAAATTGCCGCAAGCAACAACAAAAGCGAAAGAATGGTTCTTGGAACAATTTTAGCGAGCTACAGTGGTTCCAGCACCAAAGGTGGCGATCGCGATTAATAAAAAAAAAGTTATGCGACTACTCATTATTGAAGATGAACCTGGAATAGCCGGTTTTCTCAAAGATGGACTCGAAGAGGAATACTTTGCCGTCGATCTTGCTTACGACGGCAAAACCGGGCTGGATCATGCCATGACCAACGAATATGACCTCATCATCATTGACTGGATGATTCCAGCCATAAGTGGCATAGAGGTCTGTCGGCAGATACGCAAGTCCGGCAGCACGGTTCCGATACTTTTTCTGACCGCGAAAGACACTCTCGAAGATGTTGTATTCGGCCTGGACGCCGGAGCCAATGACTACATAAAAAAACCCTTTGACTTTGAAGAGCTGCTTGCACGCATAAGAGTACAGTTCAGAAACAAGTCAAAGGGTGATGAGTCATTGAGTGCCGGAGCCCTTACCATTAATCCGGTAACCCACCAGGTATTCTGCAATACAAATGAGCTTTCACTCACTCCGAAAGAATTTGCCCTGCTCGAATACCTGGTCCGTAATAAAGATCGTGTCTGCACCAGAAGCCGCATCATAGAGCATGTCTGGGATATCCATTTCGATTCCGATACCTCCGTGATCGACGTCTATATCACGTTTCTGCGCAGAAAGCTTGAAAACACAGGATGCGGAAATATTATTCAAACCATCCGGGGAGTGGGTTATATTGTTCGTGAAACCTGATTGAACAGCATGAAAACAGAAGCAATACATTCTGACCGAAATCATTGAGGCCTTTCGAAAAGATGGTCGAGAATGAGTTTGCGCAACCGTATTGCCTTCTACTATACCATTGCCACGGCGTTCCTGATCGCACTTGTCTTTACTGTTATTTACTTCATGGTGGACAATGTAGTCTACAGACAATTCGATGAAGAAATCCGTAAAGAGATTTCGGAAATTTTCACCGACTCACATATAAACCGTAATGATTTCAAAGGGTTTTCAAGCTTCTCGGAGTTTGATGCAGATCACAAAAGCAATGACGATGAGCATGAGAACAATAAACATGATGTTGACGCAGAATTCATCCAGATTGTCAACAGTGCAGGAACGATCATAAAAAAATCAGAAAATCTTTCGCGTAACTTACTGATATTCAATCCCGACATCTCCCAAATCGCATACTTCAACAGCACTGTTGGCAATTCCACAGTACGACAGGTACAGGTACCTCTTGTCAATCGTCAGGGCAAAACCGAAGGCTATCTGATCATTGCCTTGCCACTTAAAAACGCCATTATTGTTTTGCATGACCTTCAATACGTTTTTTTCTTTTCATTTCCCGCAATTATCATCACACTTTTTATCCTCACCCGTTTGATTGCCGGAAAAAGCATACGCCCCATTGAAAAGGTTATTGCTACCGCCGAAAAAATGACACAGACAAATCTCAATGAACGAATCGCCTTGCCCTCTAATCATGACGAGATATATCGGTTATCAGCAACCATCAATGCCCTGCTCGACCGTATGCAGGAAGCATTTCAGCGTGAAAAACAGTTTACATCCGATGCTTCACACGAACTGAAAACACCGCTTGCTGCAGTCAAGGGCACTCTTGAAGTACTGGTTCGCAAGCCAAGAGAACGAGAGCATTACGAAACAAGGGTTCAGTTTTGCCTGACGGAATTAAACCGCATGGCCCGACTGATTGACCAGCTCCTGATACTCGCCCGCTATGAGAGCAACAAAATGAGCACCCACATCGAGACAGTAGAACTTTGCGGACATATTGAGGATGCTGTTGCAAGAGTCCTTCCATCGGCACATGAAAAAAATATCTCAGTCTCTCTTGACCATAGAGAACAATCTCTGGTAGCTGCCGATGCGGCAATGCTCGAAATGATTTTTGAGAACATTCTCTCAAACGCCATCAAATATTCACCATCCAACTCTTCGATAATAATCGCCATAGAACGAAAGGCCAGTTCGACACTCTGCACCATTACCGATCAGGGTATCGGCATCCCTGAAGAAAAAATTCATGCTGTTTTTGAACGCTTTTACCGGGTTGATGAATCAAGAAATTCAAGTACCGGCGGTTTTGGACTTGGACTATCCATAGTAAAAAAACTTGCTGACCTTCAAAAAATCAAGGTCGCCGTAAAACGAGGAACCACTGCGGGAACAACATTTGAGCTGACATTTCCGTCAACGTAATGCATCTCTGCTCTGTTACCAGCAAAATTTTTTGTAATTTTTTAAGATCAATTTCAGACTCTTTTAGGAAAAACCAGGGTAACTTTCCCCTGAGTTATTCATGATGAACGATATCAATCTATGTGGAAATCAGTCCTTGTACAACGCGCCCTGCCGCTCACAATATCCTATCTGCTGCTGATTATTGCAGCAATCCTGCTCGACTATATTTTTCATGTTGCACATCTTGCATGGATAGGCCGATACCTCGGTGTACCCGGCACCGCTTTCATTGTTTTTTCATTTGCCTACTCTGCCCGCAAAAAAAAGGTAATACGAGGCGGGGCGCTCAGCTTTTTCCTCCGGCTTCACTGCAATGCCGGATGGGTAGGCACCCTGATGATTCTGGTTCACTCAGGAATCCATTTCAATGCGCTACTTCCCTGGGCAGCCTCAGCACTGATGATGGTGGTCACTGCCAGCGGCCATGTCGGGCAATATCTGCTGAAAAAAGTTCGCGAAGAGGTAAAACAAAAAATGAAGCAACTTGGCGTCAATCCATCCTCGGTTGATGACCCGGAACAGCAGCGCTACTGGGACACCCTGACCGTCAAAACACTCGAAAAATGGAGACACGTTCACATGCCCATGGTCTCATTACTGGTTGCATTGTGCCTGATTCATATCCTGTCCATACTATTTTTTCTGAACTGGAGGTAACGCATTGAAACCACTCTTTGTTTTTATCACGTCCACGATCATTCTCTCCGCCCTTGCGCTTGCAGTTCCCGATCTGCTGCTCAACCCCGGCCCGCTGATGCAAGGCCATCAGACACTTAAACGTCAATGCCTGGAGTGCCACAAACCCTTCAGCGGCGCCAGCGCATTGCAGTGCATCACTTGCCACAAACAGAACGACATCAGCGTCAGGAATGTCGCTGGCAAACTGCTTCCAAAAGACTCCACCAAAGTTCTTTTTCACAGGGGACTTTCCGCCACTTCATGCGTAGACTGTCATGCCGATCACAAGGGAGTTGATGCTGCAAAAGCGGTCAAACCTTTCATGCACAGCGCTCTGTCACACTCACTGCAAAAAGAGTGCATAACCTGCCACAAAAACCAGAAACCTGAAGATGCCGTGCACCGTTATGCCAAGGGCAACTGCTCGGATTGCCACAGCTCAAAAAACTGGAAACCGGCGACCTTCGATCATGCAACACTGACCGCCGCTTCCGCCCGTCAGTGCATCGACTGCCATAAAACCGACCAGCCAAACGATGAGCTGCACCTGAAATTCACATTGAGCTGCTCGGAGTGCCACAGCACAAAAAAGTGGAAACCCGCAACCTTCGATCACAGCAAACTGACCGCTGCTTCAGGGAAGCAGTGCATAAGCTGCCACAAAGCTGACAAGCCAAACGACGAGCTGCACCGGAAATTCACATCGAGCTGCTCGGAATGCCACAGCACAAAAAAATGGAAACCGGCAACCTTCGATCACAGCAAACTGACTGCTGCGTCCGGAAAGCAATGCATAAGCTGCCACAAAGCTGACAAGCCAAACGACGAGCTGCACCGGAAATTCACATCGAGCTGCTCGGAATGCCACAGCACAAAAAAATGGAAACCGGCAACCTTCGATCACAGCAAACTGACAGCCGCTTCCGCCAAACAGTGCATAAGCTGCCACAAAACCGCTCAACCCAACGACGAGTTGCACCGTCTCTCAAAAGCAAACTGCTCGACTTGCCACAACACCACAAAATGGAAACCGGCAACCTTCGATCACAGCAAATATTTCAGGCTTGATGGAGATCACAAGGCAAGCTGCAAAACCTGCCATACCGATCCGGCTAACTACAAAAAGTATACCTGCTACAACTGTCACGAACACTCGGAATCGAGAATGGCCAGCAAGCACCGTGAAGAGGGGATATACAACTACCAGAACTGCATAAAATGCCATCGCGACGGAAGTGAAGGTGGCAGAAGCGAAGGCCAGAGAGAGGGTGGTCGTGAGCGTGGAGGAGATGACGATTAGACCAAAAATGAACGATCAGCCTGCCAGCGACTCCACCCACTGGAGTTGAGCGGGCAGGCATACGCTTTTCAGGTCGTATCGCTCCTGGGCAAAAATGCGGGCATTGGCGCCAAGCCGTACCCTCGCTGCCGGATCATCCAGCAGCTCACACACTTCCGCTACCAGGCGCTGAACATCAAAAAAACTGACCAGGCGACCGGTTTCATCATGCCGGATCGCCTCGTGCAGCGGCACAGTATCGCTTGCCACAACAGCGCACCCTGCGCTCATAGCCTCCAGAAGACTCCACGACAAAACAAACGGATAGGTCAGGTAGACATGCACCGTTGAAAGCTGCAAGAGAGAAACAAAGTGCCGATAAGGAATTTTTCCGGTAAAATGAACCCGCGCCCACGCAGCATCAGATATCTGAGGGCGCACCTCATCGGCAAAAATCTTTTTCCAGCTCCGGCCTTCAGTTGGCCTGGCCCCATAGCTGACATCATCACCACCAACAATGACAACCCGAGCATTGGGACGAAGCCTCAATATCTCCGGCAAAGAGCGCATAAAAATGTGATAGCCACGATAAGGCTCAAGGTTGCGGTTCACAAAGGTGATCACTTCATCCTTCCGCGTCAGCACAACATTGCCATCAACGGCCAGAGTGACCCCCGGATTCGGCGCAACAGTTGAGGTATCGATACCATCATGCACCACCCTGATGCAGGAACGAAACGGCTCAGGGAAGGTACTTGCTTGCCACTCTGTGGGCGAAATTCCTCCATCCGCCACCTGAAAATGCAACAGGTTATTGATATTCTTCAGACGCAAACGACACGCTGCCCCCTCATCAGAAAGAGGAAACTCCGGGTCAAACCCCACATCCGCACCTTGCGGGTGGTAATAAAACTCACAGTAAATCCCGAGCTTCGCCTGTGGCCACACCTCCTTCAGAAAGAGGCTTTCACCCCACCCAGGATGAGCAATGATCACGTCGGGAGTAAACCCCTGCGACTTCAACCGGAGAGCCGCCCGAAAACAGGCCTCACCCCTGATGGTCTTGGTCTCGAAATCACTCACCCACGGATGCACACCAGGTGTCGTTCCCCGGCCAATCGAGTAAGGCACCAACTTCACTCCCTGCCATTCAGAAGCACCACCCTTCTGCAAGCTCAAGGCAACAACACTATGGCCTTCCGCCGCCAAGGCTGGCGCAAGAAACTTGAACTGAGCCGGAAAATTCTGATGAACAAAAAGAATACGCATAGGCTGACAATGTTACCGGGAAAGATTAAAACTCAAAAGAATCTCTCCCCTGAAAAATAACGAAAGAGAAAACATTCTCATGCCTCCAGTGATACGCTTCGCTGTTAATATAAAAAACCAAACATCCAGACCGGAATGGTGTTTTTCCAGGGAAACTCGATATTATCAGCCGCAACAAAGGCATCAGGAACCCCTGCGATCTGTTGTTGTTTCTTGTTTTTTCCTCCCACTTCAAACGAAAACTTCCGGTCAACGAGAAAATCGCCTCTATCGGTATAATTTACACTATGCTTAACCTTCACCTGGTTGTAAAAAAAAGTCTCTCTCATACTCCCCGCATTCAATGCACTCCCGGCAAGGGCATACATCAGATTCGGGTTATTGAGATAGAGCTTCTCGGGTTTATTGAGCTGGCTTATCCCCCTCGTATCACTGAGCAGCAGCAACAGCAAATCAGCTTTAGAGAGCAAATGAAGATATTTAATCAGCGTCTCCCGGTTAATGCCGATCTGGCGGCTTAACTTCAGGATATTGGGCTTGAAAGGCACACTTTCAGCAATAACTGCAAAAAGCTTGCGGATACTATAAACTGCCGAATAATCAATTTTTGCGACCGCCGGAAGATCATTTTCAAGAGTCTGGTCGATGGTTTGCAAAAGACGCTGACTGTAGTTCTTTTCATCTTCAACAAAAAAAGGGTAATAGCCAATTCGCTGATACTCCTCGAACAGCTTCACCGGTTTGATGACCGGATTGAGCGCCGCACTGATATCATGGGCATGTTCAACAATATCAGAGAAAGAAAATGCCGGAAACCGATGATGATACTTCAGCTCGATAAACTCCCTCAGTGAAAGACCGTTCAGGTTGTAAACCAGAAGCCTGCGGCTTAAATCAGCGTTACCCCGGAAGATATTGAGCGCAGAAGAGCCTGTAAAAACAATAAAAAGCTCAGGATAATTGTCATAAATATTCTTGATCTCAATCGACCAGTCAGGATATTTATGCACTTCATCCAGAAAGAGAAACTTTCCGCCCCTTTTGACAAAATCACCGGCAAAAACAGAAAGCGTTGTTTTGGTAAAATAAAGGTTATCGAGAGAGGCATAAAAAACCTCCGCAAGGTTATTGCCAAACGTCTCCCTGATGTACTGAAGCAGAAGAGTGGTTTTTCCTGTACCTCTGGCACCCGTAATCGCTACAAGCCTGTTGTTCCAGTCGATACCACTCCACAGGTATCGACGGAACGAAACATCCACGGCCTGAATCCGTGAGCTGAATATCTGAAACAGTTCCTCCATATTTGCTGATTGTTTCCAGCAAATATAAAAAAAATTGCTGGAAACAATCAGCAAAAAAAAAGAAGCTACTTGAACGTGCCCGCAAAGTGCAGCTTGGCCGTATCGAACCCCAACGATTTCGCCTGAGCCACAATCTCCTTCATCAAAGCGGGCTCGATTTGTGGTTCCCTCGACAAAATCCAGAAATAGGAACGGTCACGACCGCACACCATCGCCCAGCGGTACCCCACCCTGTCAAGCGCAATCACATTGTAGCTCCCATAAAAAGGGCCAAAAAACGAGACCTTCAGGGCACCTTTGGCAGTCTCCTTGTCATTGACAAAAAGAGCACGCCCCTCGACGGTTTTCTTCTGCTGTTTCTCCGTATCAAACCCCCGGTTAACCACCTTCACGCTCCCGTCAGCCGAAAGGGAATAATCCGCCACCACCTGCTCAAAATTCTTCTCAAACTTGTTATCAAGACGCGCCACCTCATACCAGGTACCGAGATAACGATCCAGCGCAAAATTATCCACAACCGTGATTCCCTCCGGAATGCCAGTACACCCGGCAAGAAAAACAAACAACAGCAATAATAATTTTTTCATAAAAAACACTCCATTTTAGGCAATTTCAAAAAAAAAATTTGAAGACTTGCAGCGGCAAGCCAGATTTCCAGAGAACAGAAAAACAGAATTTCAAACGCAAGAATGACTGGAACGAACTACCCGAAAACCAAAATAGTAGCACCAGTCGCCGGGGGGATTGACGAACCGGGCATCGCAACGCAGAAGGCCGGGACCATCGCCCCAGGAACCGCCGCACAACGCATGGGCAGATGTATTTTTATCGTATAAAACAAGATCTTCCATCCATTCCAAAACATTGCCTGCCATATCATACAACCCTTCAGGGGTAGCGCCTTCAGGATAACGTCCGACAGGGGTAGTAGCTCCTTCATTGCGGTCATAATTAGCAAGTTTTGCCGTTGGCTCTGCATTGCCCCAAGGATATATTCGTCCATCTTTTCCTGCCGCAGCATACTCCCACTCCATCTCCGTTGGCAGACGATAGAGCTTGCTGTCCCGGCCCTTATGCTCCAGCAAAGAGAGCCAGAGGCAATAAGCACGAGCGGCATTCCAACTGATGCCCACAACCGGTTGGTCATCCTTGTTGAATCGCTTGTCGTCGTCATACCGAGAGCTGAAAAGCTTTGCCAGATTTTCTTCATTCTTCAGATAATCGCCTAATCCCTCAATATTACCTACCTCAGAACGCAAGGTTGTTGTAAACCGTTCAACCGGCAAACTCTTGGCAAATGCAACCTCTTTGGAGTCCAGATAAGCGATAAACTGCCGGTAGAGCTTGTTGGTAACCGTATATTTTGCCACATAGAAGCCATCCATCACCTCCTGCTTCCCTGTCATGGAGAAGGTGAAGCTACCGCCCGGTATCAGGATATACTCTGCGCCAAGCCTGTCCAGCAGAACATTCTTTCGACCAGATTCGCTAAACCTCTTGACCGCCTCACGAGCATCCGGCTTGTCGAAAGTTTTCAGGCACTCCATGATGTATCGCTGACGGTTTGGCGTGGTCTTTGGATCAAACAACTTCCTTTGCAAGGCATTGATCTTCCGCTGCGGAGCCTCTTCAACGAGGGTAACCAGCAAGTCCTGCTGTTTCTGTGTCAATGAGTCAGTGACTGGCGAATCGAAAAGTTTCTGCATGAAGCTGTCGAACAGCTCGGCATCCTCAACATGACCAATAAAAAAGCGAAACACCTCCTGCCACCAATCGTCGCCAAACCGCAAAATAATGGTGTCGAGATAACCAGGACGGTGCATGTTTTTGACAAGCTGCACCCCCGCCAGATACTCCCGGAATGACTTGTGCCGGAACACATACTCCCTCTCCCCATACTCCACAAGCACCCCCGCCCGCTCAACAAGGTTGCGGCAGAACTCATCAGCAGGAAGCGAATTGTAAAGCGTATCGAGCAGCTCCTGCATTTTCAACTGCATCTCATTTCTCCCAACCTCATCCTTTTTAAGCTCTTCCTGCATCCAGAGCGAGACCGGACTCAGCACCCGCCTGGCATCCTTTGCGGCAAGCAGAGGGTAGATTCCCCTTCTCCGGTCACGATAATCGAGCATATAGTTCAATGCCGCATCATAGAGTTCTGAACGCCCTCCCGGCAAAAACTCCCGCTCTTTCCAGAGCATGGCCATAATCTGGAGAAGCAGTGGAATGCCTGCCAGAGCTCGTAAACTTTTGTTTTTTTCCTGCCCGAGAAAGAGAAGAATAGCTTCAGCTTTTTTGGCAGCTCTCTGAATAGCTTGTTGTTCCTGCCGTACCCTCAGCTCAGGATCTTCTCCAGCTCCGGGAGGAATTTCCCTGAAAAAAGCAGTCTTGAACCAGAGATGCAAAAATTCTGCCTGCTGCGTTTTTGAAAAGTCCATAATGTCAGCCCGCAAATGGCTTGCTTCAAGCTCGATACCATCACCCTTTCGGTAGCCCGTGCTTCGGGAAGTCACCACAAAGCGGGCGTTGGTAAACCTTGAAACTATGCGGTCAATCCAGTCACAAACTGCTATCCGGTCATCAACATCGCTGATTTCATCCAGCCCGTCAAGCAGCACAAGGGTTGAGGGCTTTTCAAGCCAACTGGAAAAAAGTGTTTCGTCAATCTCAAGAAAATATTTTTGAGCCCATGCCGAGAGTGTTGTTTGCAATGAGGGATAGCCGGCATCACTCTTGTTGATGTCACGCAAAGGGAGGTAAAAAACATTGACTGGTTCATGAAAACCAAACTCCTTATACCGCTTGTTGTCAAGGCAGGAGAGAGCATAATATTTGAGCAAGGTGGTTTTTCCAGAACCGGGATCTCCGATAACAAGTAGCAATGGATAATTTTGAAAGACAGAACGCATGACATCTTCTGGGGTAGTGGTGCGTTCCTCCGGTTGAGCTTCACACCATGCATCGTCACCGTGGAGCCGGGTTTCACAGCGTGAAGTACCTGAAAGGTTTAACGAGACAAAGGTATCCTTCAGCCGGACAGAAAAACTCTCAATGGCGGGAGAACCCGAAAGATTGATGTTGCCCATTTGCTCTTTCAGTGTTGACTGGTAGCGGAGCAAGGCTTTCCCCGAATCACTCTCGGCTGGTCGGTGGGGCTTTATCTGCGCAAAGTCATCACCAGACTCTTTTGAACAGAACCAACGGCGAACCTGTATCTCAAGCTGATGAGCAAGTTTTTCACTGAACTCGTGGAGTGTGTCATATTGTTCACACAAAGCTCGTTTTTGTATCAGTTCCCTGAATTCATGAAGCTTTGCTACCTGCTGCCAATCAATCTTGTTGGGTGAAAGCGGCACATTGGAAAAGTAAAGCATGACAAGTTTTCCAGACACTATCATTCTCTCAAGCTCTTCAACTGCTCCTCCAGGAGCGATACCTGTACCGGTGCCAATGCGTGTCCAGAAAATACCGATAGCACAATCGCACTCATCAACAATCTGTTCATTGAGAATCCCCTGCACCCGCCTCCCAGCTTCAGGTGCTGCATGTGATTCCCATAACACTGCTTCGAGCATCAACGGAAGCTGTAAACGAGCATTCATTTTTTTTATGACCTCTTCTGCAATTTTTCGTTCCTCTGCAACATCTGAAGGCGAAGCAATAAGAACCTTTACGAGAAGAATATGTTTATCACTCATTCTTTTTGTCATTTGTCACTTCTTTTCATACAAAAACATAATCGTTATTGTTTTGGCTTTTCAGAACGCAACATATTAGAATTTGATTTAGAGTTGGAACGAATAACCCGAAAACCAATAAGATTGTCCCCTTGAGATGGATCACCGTTGTCCCGGGATGAGCAACGCAGACCGGCAGGCTCAACATTCCACGAACCACCTCGCAAAAAAAATCTCTCTTTTTCTTGCTCATTCCAGTTACCCATCCACTCCCAGACATTGCCTGCCATATCGTACAACCCGTCAGGAGTCGCACCTTCGGGATAACAACCAACAGGCATAGTTGCATCTTTCTTGCTCTTGTAATTTGCCCGTTGCGGTGAGGGATTAGCTATTCCCCACGGGTAGGGACGTCTTTCTTTTCCGCTTGCAGCATATTCCCACTCAATTTCTGTTGGCAGACGATACAAGTCCGAGTCTATGCATTGTGTTTCCAGGTATGAGAGCCAGTAGCAATAAGCTTTTGCTCCATAACAGTTTACACCTACCACTGGCTGATCACTCTTGTTAAATCGTTTGTCGTCATCGTAAGCGGAACATAACCGCGTAGCAAGATTTGAATCAGCCCTCAGATAGTCGTAGAAACCTGTATCGTAAATTATTTTTGCATGAGCAAGCAGCTTTTTCCTGAAAACTTTAGGAGAAAGCACACCAGAAAAAGAGCCTTTGCCTGAGAGGTAACTGATAAATTGACGATAAAGACGATTAGTAACGGCGTATTTTGCCATGTAAAGGTCAGATACCACTTCCTGTTTATCAGTCAAAGAAAAAGTGAATGTCCCGCCCTTGATCAGGATATAATGTGCGCCAAGTTTATCAAACAGCACAAAGTTTAGCCACCTCTCTACCAACTGGACTTTATCCGCGTAAGAAATATCATCAGGCTCCAGCTCCCGTTGCTTCATAAGATCGGGCTGACTCGACTTAAACGCCATATAATTGTCAAAAATCGCTTTTGGCCCGGGAATTACATCATCCATCTCATCAATCCTGAGTGCGTGCAAAACATCCCTGATACACTTTATCAACTTTTGGGGATCGTTGTCATGCGATTTGACATCCTGACCGGAAATATCAGAAATAAACTGCTGATAACGATGGCGCTCCTTGTCAAGGATAATCAACACTTTCTCCTGCTGCGGCTTTGTACCAAATCTCTTGGCTCCGAGGAAAAGACCAAGCTCGAAAGGCATATTGAATCGTGGCAGGTTATTGACATCAAGTTCAGTTCTTGAAATATCATGGATTCCACAACGACACTCTTCAATGATTCTATTGATTTTTTCTATGCGTACCTGCCCACCATCATCAACTTCAAACGCGCAACGAGGACGAAAACCACACTTGTAGACCGTAAAGAGTATCGCATCAAAAAATGGAGCGTACTCTTTGTCAAAAGGGCAATTGATAAACACATTGCGGTTATAGTTATATCCTGTTGACATGGCAAACGCAATTACGGTTTTTCCTGCGCTGTATTTTTCCGCGACAACAGACGAAGAAAGCAGCAGCTCAAGAGTTAATCAAGCGCCATTAATCGCCTCGCATGATAAAGTGAGGTAATAACAACCCGTGATAATTTTTCGTCAATCTTGTAGATAATCCTGTATTCTCCATACAATAACTCACGAACACTCTCATCAACAAATTCCGGAACAATTCTTCCGATATAAGGAAAATCCTCAAGTTTCATAACGGATTGCTGCACAGCTTCTGCCCACTTTCGGGCGGCAGCAGGTTTATCGGCAGCAATAAACCGCACAATCTCTTCAATCTGAAAAACTGCACGTTCTGAAAATTCGATAATCATTGCTTTTCGGCTTCAGCAATAATCTTTTCAAGCGAGGCAAAAACTTCCTTTGCTGGAAGGGTGCGGTTATTACGATAATCTTCAAGCCCTTTGGCAACAGAATGCATAAACGCTATTTCATCAAGCATTTGTTGATATTGTTCAGCATCAAGCAACACCGCTGAACTTTTCCCTTGCTGCGTTAACAGCAGTGGTTGTTTGCTTGTGCTCAACTCCTCCATATACCGCTCAATATTATTTCCGAAATCAGTCAATGGAGTAACATTTCCGACCTGAATGGTATTCATGGCATTCCTGAAAAGTAATAAGATGACACTATCATGTATAATGTAACGCCATGCAAACAAAAATCATTGCCAGTTATGTAAAAAAACACCCAACCCCGAGCGATCGCAAAAGGTTATGGGTATCAGCCTGACGGGCATGACCAACCCAGCCAGCCAGGCTTTGCTGCACACTTTCAGGCTTGGCAAGCAAGGTGTATTGTATTCTTTGTTTCGCTCTCCGGACATTTTCTGCAGGGAGCAGCCGGTATGACTGAAAAACTTTTTGCCCGAGAAAGCATTTCCCTTCACTTGTCGGATAGAGTTCCGTTCTTTGAGGGTTAAGCAACAACCTGAATTGCAGCAAATACTCTTCGATTGCTCTTTTCCACTCCCACAACTCGCTCTTTGAATCTGAGAACAAGACGAAATCATCAACATAGCGCACATAACCCCCGCATCGCAACTGCTCTTTGCAGTAGTGATCCAGAAAACCCAGATAGTAGTTGGCAAAAAACTGGCTGGTCAGGTTTCCGATGGGCAGCCCTCTTCGTCTTTCGAGCGGGGTAAAAAGTCCGTCACCCGGAAAATAGTGAAGATACCCGACTTGCTCATTGCTGTTATCAATTATGGTATCGATCAGCCAGAGGGTATCGGCACATGCTATCTTCTTTCGAATCAGCAGTTTAAGAATCTCGTGATCGATGGATGGAAAATATTTCCTGATATCACACTTCAGCGCAAAAGCGTACTTTGTCAGGTAGTGCTGGTAGCGTCCAATTGCCTTGTGGGTTCCCTTGCCTGTTCTGTTGGCGTAGGTGTCGAAAACAAAGCTTCTCTCGAAAATCGGGCCAACGACGTTGATGAGCGCGTGATGCACAACGCGGTCCCTGAATGGCGCAGCGCTGATCATGCGTGGTTTTGGCTTGTAGATACTGAAACTCTTGTACAAACCGGGCTGAAGGGTTTTGCTCTTCAACTCGCCAATAATATCCCAGAGGTTTTCTTCCAGATGTTGGTAAAACCGAAGCACCGACTGGTTTTCGCGCTTCCCTTTTGCCGCTTTTTGAGCTGCCGAAAGCACATTTTCAAAGGAAGTGATACTCTCAAAAAGGTTTTTGCTGGTTTTCATCGTGTTGCCGGGAAAAAAAACAGGCAGCTTTTTCAATTGCTTACTCAAGCTGCCTGTTTTGTGTCTACTGTTTGTGCCTGCCCCATTGAACCCAAAAATGGCGACAAGCCTCAGGAGAAAGAGCCAGATGTCATGCCCAAAAACCGTCCGTTCTTCCTTGAAAAAACGGCATCAGAATGGGCTGTCAGACGCATTGAAAGGGGCATGATTGGAACGAACTACCCGAAAACCAATATTGTTGTTTGTGTTGCCGGGGGAATTGTGGTTCCGGGCAGAACAACGCAGATTGTCGGGATTATTGTTCCAGGAACCGCCGCGCAACGCACGGGCAGATCAGTTGTCGGCTCTTTTCCGGTTTACCGCTCGAACAAATGATAATTACCATTTCCCGACCACTTATTCAAGTTTATTTCTCCAGCCGCCAAGCATCTTTCCCAGCTCTGCAATCTGGCTGCTCGCAAACTCATAAGAGTTCAGATTGATAAATTTCATCTCAAAACTCAACCGAACCAGCAGGCGCAACTTCGTCAAAACCTCATCAGCACGCTCCAGCAGCGGTTTTTTGTTGCTGCGCATACCAGCCACCGCCAGAAGCTCGGCAAACTCCAGTACCGTATTTTCAAGACGCACGGCAATGCTGAAGCGGTAGCTTTTCGGAAATTTTCCGGTATGCTGCATGAGCCATTTCGAAAAATCACAAGCCTTTTTGACAATCAGCATTTCGTTATTCTGCATGAGAAGAGATGGCGAGTTGATAGTGGACAAGCTATGGACGCACAATGGACAACAAAGATTCTATGACAGATGGCTCCCTGAAAAAAGCGTATTACTTCCTTTTCAAAAAAAAATTTCGAAGACTTGCAGCGGCAAACCAGATTTCCAGAGAACAGAAAAACAGAATTTCAAAAGCTAAGAATGACTGGAACGAACTACCCGAAAACCAAAATAGTCGTACGCGCCGCCGGGGGAATAGTGGAACCGGGCAGAACAACGCAGAACGTCGGGATTAAGGTCCCAGGAACCGCCGCGCAACGCACGGGCAGACTTCAAATACTCTTCTGACGTATTTTTATCGTATAATTTCTCCGTCCATTCCCAGACATTACCCGCCATATCATACAACCCTTCCGATGTAGCTCCATCAGGATAACTGCCAACCGGAGTTGTAGCGCCAACCATTTCATTATAGTTTGCCAATTGCGCTGAAGGCTCTGTTTTTCCCCACGGATATTTTCTGCTCTCTTTTCCACTGGCAGCATATTCCCACTCTTCTTCCGTTGGGATGCGGTATAGCCCATCCTTGCCTCCTTCAAGCAGCGAGAGCCAGAGAGAGTAGGCACGAGCGGCATACCAGGTTATGCTGACCACTGGCTGGTCATCGCCGCCGAATTTTCGGTCTTCATCACGCTCTGAGCGAAAGAGCGTTGCAAGATCGTCCTTACCTTGTTCAAGATAGCCTGCAAATCCGGCATCCCAGGTATTGTGCTTTGCAATGCGACGCAGCGACTCCTGGAACTTCGAAAGAGAGAGAACCGCTTCCTGCTCAGGCGATGGTGAATGAAGATATCCAATGAAAGAACGGTAGAGCTTGTTGGTTACCGGGTACTTGGCGACGTAGAGATCAGGCACGTCCACCTTTCTCTTATCCACCGAGTAGCGGTAGCTCCCGGCAGGTATCAGGATATACTCGGCATTGTGTTCATTCGGGTTACGGAACGATGAAGGACGGTTGTCAAGAATGACCTTCCGTGAAGTTATCGGGAGCAGAACGTTTCCGCCACTCTCATCACCGAGAGCAAGCAGCACCTCTTCAGTGCGCTTTGCCACATCAGGTTTTTTGGCCAACCCGTCGGCCCTGAAGCGCCGCAATGTATCCAGAGCTTCCGGCTTTCCTGTGGCGTTCAGGCAGTCGAGCAGCATGCGCTGACGGCCTGCATCGGTTGAGGGCAGAAGAAGCCTGGAGCAGAGTGCATCGACCTTTTTGCGGCGTGCTTCCTCGATCAGGGTAAGCAGCAACCCCTGCTTCTTTTGCGTGAACTGGTCAGTGACCGAAGCGTTGAAGAGCTTTTCCATAAAGAGATCGAATATCTCTTCATCAGCCTGCGCGATAAAGAAGCGGATCGGTTCATCCCACCAGTCTTCGCCAAATCCGGCAATGAGGATATCGAGAAAGCCTGTGGTGCGGTGCACCTTTTTCAGCAGTTCCGATCCGGCAAGATATTCACGGAACGACTTATGGCGGAAGATATACTCACTGTTTCCATGCTCCACCAGCAAGCCTGCTCGGTTAACCAGATGGCTGCAAAAATCAGCAGCGGAAGGCGGAGCATAGTTCCTGTCACGCAGGATATCGAGTTCCTTCTGCATCTTTTGCTGCATATCCTCCTTTGCAGCCTCATCTTTTTGCAGCTCCTGCTGCATCCAGAGCGAAACCGGGCCAAGCACCATACGGGCCCGTTCGGCAGAGACAAGCAGTGGAATCTCCCTGCGCTTGTCCCTCAACTCAAGCAGATAGTCGAGCACTGCGCTGTAGAGTTTTTCACGGGTTTCAGGCAGAAAGTCGCGCTCTTTCCAAAGAATGGCCATGATCTGCAGAATCATCGGCACAGCAGCAAGCTGCCGCAGCCCTTTGCTCTTTTCCTGCTCCCACTGCGTCTGCGCTTCCTGCCCGGTTTTAGCGATATGCAGATGGACAAGAATCCTGCGGGTACGCTCATCGGCCTTTTCCTTTTGCCTTGCCACCCATTCCTCCGTGGTTATGGCAGCATCTTTGGGATCACGCAGAAAAGCCGCCCTGAACCAGTTGGTCAAAAAGCGCTCCTGCTGTTCCACTGTAAAGTCTTCAACATCGGCCCGTTCGTAATCCACCTCAAGCTCGATTCCCTCAGCCTTGCGGTATCCCGTCCCGCGCGAGGTCACCACAAACAAGGCTTTGGCAAATCCGCGACAGGCACCATCGATCCAGCGGCAGACCTTTTTGCGCTCGACTGGATCGCTGATTTCATCGAGACCATCAAGCAACACCAGCGATTTATCGCCATTCAGCCACCCTTGAAACAACGAGGCATCAATAGCCTGTTGGTACTTTTTCGCCCAGTTGGAGAGGTTGACTGACAGGCTGTCATAGCTGCCATCACCAGAACGGACAAGGTCTCGCAGCGTCAAATAAAAAACATTGACCGGTACGGGAAAACCAAGCCTCTCGCATCGTTCACGGTCAAGAGCACAGAGAGCATAATATTTGAGCAAGGTTGTTTTGCCTGCCCCAGGATCGCCGATAACGAGCAGCATCCGGTGACCAGTGAAAGCCTGCAGCATCACTTCGTCAGGAGCAAGAACTTCTGCGCCCCCATGCTCCAGC
>SESA01000214.1_pt1 | contig 40388 bp, 38 predicted proteins | sample 3171451 | NCBI WGS metagenome assembly SESA01 (sample SAMN06051862, study PRJNA518727) | freshwater metagenome | biome: subpolar coniferous forest; feature: holomictic lake; material: water; isolation source: holomictic Lake 227, 8 m depth | place: Canada: near Kenora, Ontario | collected...
AATCTCTTCCCTTCCAGCTCCTGCAATTGGAGCACCCTCATCTGCACAACATCCATGGCATCCTCGAATAACTTCCTATCTATCTCAATGCCGAAGAATTTCCGTAGCTTCTCAGGCGGGGTCATGGTGCTGCCGGCGGAGAGATAGGCCATGTAATTCTCATTGAACTTTTCCGGGTCTTCTTTATGCATCTTGAATAAAGACAAAGTCACGGCTTTGGACAGAGCATAGCTGAAGGTATAGTAGTTATTGGTGAGATAGATATGGCTGATGTAGGTCCACTGGGCACTGTCCTCTGGATAATAATCCACCAAACCGCTTCGGTAATCCTTGGATAGGTTGGTCCAGAGCAGGTTAAGATCGCTGCCGCTCACATTTGTTTTTTGGCGGCAAAGCTCGTGTGCCTTGTTCTCAAACTCGGTGATCATGGGCTGGAAGGTGAAGTAGTTCTCATAATCACTGAGGGTTTCGGCTAAAATTGCCAGGGCCGTATCCTGGTCGTAGTTTTTCAGGGCATAGTCCACAAAGAGCTCCTCATTGAAGGTTGAGGGAATCTCCATCTCGTACTCTCTGCCATAACAGTAAAGATAATCCACATTACTGCCCATCAGGTAGAAGTTGATGGCATGGCCCATCTCATGAGTAAGGGTTTTCTGGTCATCCATCAAACCCTTGAAGTTCATGAATATCAACGCCGGGCGCTGAAGGGCACACATATCCTGGCAGTAGCCTCCCGGCTGCTTTCCGCCCTCTGGATTGGGGTAGACATCCATCGAGCCGCTGGTTGTTGTCTTTACGAATATGTCCTGGAAGGCCGGGTCCATCGCCGCATAAGAAGCGGATATATTGGAGAGCGTCTCCTCGTAGCCATATTTCTTGTCAGGATTTTTCAGCAGTTGAAGCGCCAGGTCATAAGGCTTAAGGGGCGTCAGATTCATCCTTGTCTTTCGAAACTCGTAATAGCCATCGAAGTTGCCCTTGCGCTCCTTGAAGACCTGGTTCATTGTCTCCACCTGCTCTTTAGTGAGATAGGTCTCGAACATCTTGGCGTCGTAAGAGTCGGAGTAATTCAGTTCTCGGGCGATCAGGTCGTCTAATCTTGATTTATTGCCGTAGATCTCTGCCATTTTATCCGACTCGTTAATGAGATGATAGAAACGTTTGTCGTAGCCCATCTTTCTGTTGTTTCGGTTGCTGTCCGTAGAGAGAAGCTCCGAGTAGGTTTGAGAATTTATGGCCAGCTCACTTCCATTCTCTAAAGTGATATTTCCAGCAACGGTAACGTTATTGGTTACAGTCTTTTCCGCCTCGGTGTTGATCTTCATAAGCTGGTTGGATATATCAGCCAGATAGGCGGCATGCGTCTCATTTCTGGGCCGGTGATCTTTGTAGCGCTGGTAGCTGTCCACAAGGTATGCTCGGTACTTTTCCAGGGCCCGCTCCTCCGAAAAAAGCCTTTCCCATTCGGCAGGAGGAAGCGACTTGAGCCGTATTTCGGCGAAGGATGTGGCCTTGGCATGCTCAGTGTATAAATTCTGCACATCGGAGATGAATTTCTCAAAGAATTTGTCGTTGACATTCAGGCTATTTTGGGCATAAGCATAAGCCATAACTACGTTTATGTTCCTGCTGAAGTTCTTACTCTCCTCGATATATTCCAGCAAAGCCTTTCCTGTGAGGTTCTTGAACAGGGGGCGAAATGTCGCATTTATCTCTTGCGACTTATTTTGCAGCCCTTCGAATTCTGCGGTTGCCGTCTCCTTATCTTTAAATAAGCTTGATAAATCCCAGGAAGTGGTAATTTCACTTTTATTCAGTCCTGTCATCTCTTTCTCAGGAGATGCGGCTAGGCTTGAACCGCTAATCAAAAGCATAATTACAATGAGCATGGCCGTTATTAAAAATCCTTCTGCCGATTTGATCACTTTTCCACCTCGAATGGCAAACGAATTGATTAACAACTATAAATAACTGAGTTTGCATGGCTAGGATGGTTTCACAATGAAATATAAATAGAAAAAGCGGAGTCTATCTGCTTCGTAGGGTAAGGGATGAAGACAAAGATTAGAGGACAAATGATGAATAAATATCCAATAGTTGCACTGGTCCTGCTCCTGGCAGGAATGGCTCTGGTCTTGAACTCGTCCGGCATTTCCTGCCCTTTTGCCGGAGAAAACAGCTCATGCCAGGTAAATGGAAGCTGTAGTGGGAATTGCGGCACAAATTGTGGAGGGAATGGCAGCGGAAACTGCATCTGTCCCAATGGTGCCACATGCGCTCAAAATAACTCCACAAAAGAGAATTGCTCCGCACTGGGGTCATGTCCCGTGAAGAATCGATAGACTTTTATGGACGATTGAATTCTTGATGAGGAAAGGTGATCCGTCTTGATGGGAATCAATGAAATGGGATTCGAGGTCTTCGAGGAGATGCTCGATTATTCAGACGAGCTGCAAATCGAGGTCCAAGAACTTGATAACGGTACTGTTGTGGCTGATGCGGGCGTGGTGGCCAAAGGTGGCTATGGTGCAGGCGTCTACCTCTCTCGCCTCTGCATGGCAGACCTGGCGGAAATTCAGCTTACACCCTTCGATATTAAAGGCGTTTTATTGCCGGGCATTCAGGTGGCGACAGACCATCCCGCCGTCTCCTGCATGGCCTCTCAGTGCGCCATGTGGCAGATCAAGGCGGACAAGTACTTCGCCATGGGCAGCGGTCCGGCGCGCGTGCTGGCCAGAAAGACCCGCGACCTCTACGAGAAGATCGGCTTTGAGGAGTCCTCGGATGTGGCAGTCATTGTCCTGGAGTCAAACAAGTTGCCGGACGAAACCGTCTCTGCCCTCATTGCAGAAAAGTGCGGCATCGATCCGGCTGACCTGAGAATTGCCGTTGCGCCCACGGACAGCGTGGCCGGGCTGGTGCAGGTCTCGGCACGCGTAGTCGAGACGGGTCTGCATAAGCTCTTTACCATGGGCTTTGACATAAACACCATCAAATGCGGCTGGGGCCGGGCTCCCATCTCACCCATAACAGGCGACGCTACCATGTGTATGGGCTCCTCCAACGACGCCATAATTTACGGCGGGGAGACTTACTACACACTGGAGTACGAGAACCTGGAGGAGCTGCAGCAATATCTGAAAGGCATGCCTTCCCAGGCCTCTCGTGATTGGGGAGCACCCTTCTACAAGACCTTCAAGGCGGCGGGTTTCGACTTCTTCAAGGTGGATCACAACGTCTTTGCCCCTGCCAAGGTTGTCCTGAACGAAATTAAGTCGAGGCGCACTTTTGTAAGCGGTCGGGTGAATTTGGACGTATTGGCTGAGTCCTTCAATATTCAGAGCTTGGACACCGTTTGTTGAGGTCCCGGGGAGAGGCTTTCTGCCAATTCCTTTTTTGTTAAGAATTGCTAAAATCCGGGATAAGCTAGATAAGCTCGCTATACATCCAAGGAGATTGAAATGAATTCCCCAGAGTGCGACCTCAAGGGCCATGGACCGTGCCGCGGCTCTATCTGCCAACGTGGCATAAGCCTCAATCACATGTGCGATCTGCACATCAGGCTTCAATCATATTGGACTGGACACAATCCTGGTAAGAAACTCAACGATTGGCTGGACGGACTGGCAAATGCGGAGATTGAGGAGGCATTGAGGAAGGCTCCAACCCGAGGAAAGCACTGGATGGTGGTCGATATGCCATCCAGCGAGGAGTAAAAAAAGGAAAATCCCTATTGAATTGGCTGGATTTCAGATCAGTCATATCCAGGGAAATACTCCAGACGAGCCTGTTTCTCTGGGATGCCCAGCTCCTTAAGCAAGAGGAGCATGGAATCTACCATTCTTTGCGGGCCACTGGAATAGAATGTCCAATCGGCATAATTGGGAAGGAGCTCCTTAATCATATTGGCATCGATTCTGCCCATCCGGCCTTTCCAGTTAAGAGCAGGGCGGGTCAGGGTATTAATGATAGTAAGATTCTGATTTTTCGCATTTAGGCTATCGAATTCATCTTTAAAGGGAATATCATCCTCCTGCCGGTTGGAGTAAAACAGGAAAATGTCAGTCGCGAGGCACTTATCTGTGCAGTATTTTATGATGCTTCGTAGAGGCGTTATGCCTATTCCCCCAGAGAGCATGGCGATCTTATTGTACTCCCCGTTAAAGGTGAAATCGCCATACGGTCCAGAAAACCTGATAGTGTCCCCATTTTTTAGGGAAAGGAGGGCATTGGAGAACTCGTGGCCGGTCAGCCTTTTGGTGACCTGCAGAAATTCCTCAGTCGGGCTGCTGGAGAGAGTGAGAGGCTTTCTGATTTCGCCCTCTATGCCATTAAGCTCTAGAATTATGAACTGACCGGGGAGGTAATCAAATCCTGGTGGCCGGCAAAACCGAATTGACCGGGATGACCGGGTGTTTTGCACGCTCTCAATTACCTGAGACTCAAATTGCGGCTTCATAAAAAAATTGGCTCAGATCCCTGAGGCGCTGGCCAGCTCCAGGCTTTGGCTTCGATCGTTGTTGCCCTCAACAAGAGCCACAATGCTTCCCGTATTCCAGAGATAGAGATATCTGAAGCTGTTATCTCCTCGAATGTCCTTGATCTCCAGAGTCTCATGGCCGTTGATTGTGGCATTGCCGAATATGGGCAACTTCCGAGCCAATTGATCCAGGTATGTCTCCTGGGATTTGAAGTTGGAGACGGCGGCCCTGGCGTGCTCCTCATCGGAAAGCTGGATCAGGGTGACCTTGGCATCGTAGTTCTCGCCGGGCTTGCCCCACTGGTAAATGCCCACCGAGGTATTGGCCGGGCCAATGTCATTCGATCCGTAGAATCCCTTGATATAATCGGTCATATTCACACTGCTGTCCATCTCGGGCAGAGCTGCCAGCAGCTTGAAGCCGTCCGGCAGATTCTCCTTTGGAACGGCAGGATTCGCAGTCGCTGCACCCGCCTGGTCCTTCGCCAGGCAGCCGGCGCTTGACGCCAGCAGCAGGGATATGAATAGTAAGCAAATTATGTTCTTTGATGTCATGGATGAGCCTATCGTATTTTCAAGTCCATAAGCCTTGTGAGCCGAAAGGGCGGTTCGACATTCGCCGTTCTTTCTACAACAAACCACAGAGGCGCAGAGACACAGAGACCCAGCGCATTTTAGGGGCATGCTGCATAGCGAAGAACCCTTTTCCCCGCTCCTAACACGCTAAAGCTGCACCGCTAGCTCATCTTCTCCTACTACGATCCCCGGAAAGTCCTCTACCGTCGCCACAGCCTCGCGCCGCATCTCTAGGCTGGTGTACCTGCCCGCATCGAAGTGGGTGAGCGCGAGGCGTTTGGCTTTGGCCCGCCGGGCGATATCGGCGGCACTCTGGGGATTGAGGTGGGGCCAGGCCGGGTTCTCTTCGCCGGGCAGGTGGGCGCATTCCGCAATGAGCAGATCGGCGTCTGCCGCCAGGAGCACGGCATTCTCGCATACTCCGGTGTCCGGGCAGTAGGTGATGATCTTGCCGTCCAGATCGAAGCGAAAGCCCATACAGGGCGAGGCGTGCACCAGGAAGCGGCAGTCCAGGGCGAAGGGCAGTTTGTAGGGCCCCGGAGACAGCTCGCGCACCTCTACCGGGTAGGGCAGCTTTTCCAGGGGGACTGTGAAGGGCTCGTTGATAATAGTATGAAGTGCCGCTTTGGTGCCCTTCTGGCCGAAGACTGTGAGGCTTTTGAAGCGGAACTTGCTAAGGACGTGCAAGCCTTCGATGTGGTCCAGGTGAAAGTGACTGAGGAAGAGAAAGACGGGCAGGTCGTCCTTGATGTAGCGGTCCGCTTTGTAAAGGCCGTTTCCTGCATCCAGGATGATGTGGTACTTGTCGGAGTTGATGAGGGTGCAGATGGTGCTCCCCGTGGGGCTGTCGTACCAGCCGTTGGTGCCGAGAAAGATGATTTGCATGCTAATTCTCCACAGCCCACTCGGCGAGCTTCTGGCGGACTTTTTCGGCCAGGGGGCTTTCGATCTGCTGGAAGATCTGGAGGGCTTCGTTTGCGAGAGAGACGGCGTCCTTTCGCTGGCCCAGCTTGTCCAGAGCTTGGCTCTTGGTGAAGAGGGCCTCGCCTTCTCCCCGGCGATATTCCATCTTTTTGAAGATCTTCAGCGCTTGATCGCAATGATCCAGCGTCTTGTCGAGCTGGCCGAGATTGGAATACGCTTTGCCCAAAACGCTTAGCGCTTCGCCTTCAAATTTCAGATATTCAATCTTGCGAACAATGACCAGCGATTGCATGCAGTATTCGACGGCTTTTTCGGTTTCATTCAGGTCTAAGTGAGCTTTGCCTAAATTACAGAGTTCTTCTCCTTCGTTCTTTTTGTCCCCGATTTCTCGAGCGATGACAATGGCATTCTCGTAGTAATCGATCGCCTTACGAGTCTCGCCTAGTGCGGCGTAGGCCTGGCCCAAGCTGTCTAGTTCGGCTCCTTCATTCCTTCTCTCCCCGACTTCGCGGGAGATCTTCAAGGCCTGTTCATGGTATTCAATGGCCTTACGGATCTCTCCCAAGTGAGCGTAGGCCAAGCCAAGGTTGACTAGTTCGGCTCCTTCATTCCTTCTGTCCCCGACTCCGCGGGAGATCTTCAAGGCCTGCTCATGGCATTCAATGGCCTTACGGATCTCTCCCAAGTGAGCGTAGGCCAAGCCAAGGTTGACTAGTTCGGCTCCTTCATTCCTTCTGTCCCTCATCTTACGAGCGATCTTCAAGGCTCGCTCTAGGTACCCTATGGCCCTGCGGGTCTCGCCCATGTCGGCGTAGGCCATGCCCAGGTTGCCCAAATGTACTCCTTCATTGCCTTGATCTCTCATCATCTTTGATGCTTTTAAGCCCGTTTCAAGCCAGTTAATTTTATCCAGTGGATGCAGGCGCAAATTAAAAACGTAGCCTCCAACGTACGCGTAAGAGCTAGCCAATTCTTGGGATGATTTCAAATCACTATTTTTCAATTTACTGGGGCTTTGAATCGCGTTCTTTACCCAGGCTTGTCCAACTTTGATATTCGGCCATTCTCGATCGAAAAGATCCAAGCCTGCAAATAGATTCATCTCGCCTTTTTTATAGAGATTTTCAGCTTGGGAAAGGACCTTCGAGTAATGCTTGGCATGTTTCTGCTGGACATCAGTAAGTTCTTCTTGGTCGAGGCACGATTCTGCAAAAAGACGAGCCAGATCATGAAGTCTGTATCTTCCATCCCCAAAATCAGGTGTTACTGCAAAATCCACCAGGCTCCATTGCACCAAATCGCTCAGCGCCTCAGCCGATGGGCCAGGAGCCATCTTGAAAACAGCAGCCGCAGCATTGCGATCGAAATCTTCTGGAAAAACAGATAGACGTCGCCATTGCTTTTTTCGTCCGGGAGCGAGCAGATCATAGCTGAGGCTGAAGGAGCCCTTTACTAACTTAAGCAGTGTTACTTTATCCTTCAGAAGTCTTTGGTACTCGGGAACGCTTAAATCCTTCTTTTCAGCTAAAGCGCTAGCTGCATTGCGAAGCGCAAGAGGCAGGTAACCGCATATTTTTGCCAGCTCTTCGGCCCGGTCGCCAATGCGTGGGGCAATTTCAAGAAGAAGCTCGCACGCCTTATCTGATGGCAAGATATCCAGATCTTTTTCCGCCAAGCCTGGCAAGGCAAATTTTATTCTCGATGTTATGAGAACGGCGCAGCCTGCGGGGGGCAGCAGAGGCGCAACTTGCTCGCTGCCTGCGGCATTGTCCAGCAGCAAGAGAGCACGCTTGTTGGCCAGAATGGAGAGATACAAACCACGCAGTTCATTTGAGTTTTCCGGCAGGCGATCAGCAGGATTGTAGGCCCGGATAACCTGAGCCATGGCCTCTGCGGTAGTCAAGGGTGGCAATTCCGGATTATTGCTTGTTCCCCGCATATCTACGAAGATCTGGCCATCAGGAAATTGGCTCTTGATTTTATCTGCCAGGACCAGGGCCAGGGCGGTCTTGCCCACGCCGCCCATGCCACGCAGGCCGGTGATGGTAGCTCCCTTCTCGAAGTTGGAGAGGATGTCGCGGATTTCGTCCTCGCGGCCCTTGAAGTCACGCGGGGGCGGCGGGATTTGGCGAGGTATCACATGAACGGATGGCGCTGCAGGTGATACAGGAGGGGCGGACTCATTATTGGATTTGATCTTAGCCAATTCACAATTAAATTGACCATCTGGGGATGAGCTTATATCCTCTACCCATTCACCCCGCACGTCATCCCAACGTCGAAGAAATACGGAAACTGTTCCTTTATCAAAATCAAGATGCACGAAGTTATATGAACTCGTGTAGTGCGGGCTATTTTCTATTCTCTTGCGATAAGAAGCACCCGCCGGAATGATAATTGCATTGCCTTGTGTGCTATGCGAGGACTCTACTCTGGGCCGGTGCGTATGGCCGCAGAGAATGAAATCACAACTACTTCTCATGGGCCGTTCGATCCGAATAAAATCATATTCCTCCAGCCAATCAAGAGGATGATGAAGAACTGCAATTTTGATATCTGCTTCGGCTAAGCCTTTTGCAGATTCCCGAATTTGCGGCTCCCCAATAATTAAATATCCTTTCTCAATTTCCTTTCGTCCACACCCCAACGCAGAGTTCAATCCTCTAATGGAGATATTCTTCCCGTTGATTGACCAGAAGCAACTATCCGCATAATCCGGAGATTTCTGGCCGGTGTAGCCGGTCACGAATTTAGTGAATGCCCAAAAAAGGTCCTGTAGCTTCCTTCTTTTTCGTTCATCCGTTAGCCATTCCTTTGTCTGGGCTTCCGACTCGATCGGCTTCTGAAGATCAGAAGAAAAAAGTTTTAGCTCATCTCGATCAAGGTCATGATTTCCCGGCACAATAAAAAGTCGATTGGGTTTCAGAACAGTTGCATCCAAAATCGGATCAAGCAATTTTTCTTTGGCAGTTTGATATTCTTCAGGCTTCCCGCTAGATGCCAGGTCTCCGCTGAAAACGATAAAGTCTACCTCAGCCAGGCTCTGACTGATATCAGCTCGTCTCGTGATATCATTCAGAAGGGCTTCAAGCACGATTTCACGATCAAATTCGGTTCCTTTTTGATGCCAATCAGAGAGATGCAGCCACGTTAAACCCGTCATTCCTTCCTCGAAATATGCTGGTTAGAATCATTAAATTATTTCAGGGATGTAGTTTCAGAAACTCTGGTCCTGAATTGATTTTAAGAACTCCGCTAAGAATATATAATTTGCTAGCAACCGACCCGCATTTGGCTGTTATGCAAACTATTTTCAACAAAAATTTAAATGAAAAATTCAGATCTTGTCCGCCCCTCCCATCTCCTTCTCCTTTTTGACCAGCCCGCCGTAGGCCACTCCCGCCTCCGTGAGCGCAATCTTTTCCCCCACCAGTTCGATCAGCCCGGCCAGCTCCAGGCGGTGCAGGTGGTAGTCGAGCATCTTCTCGCCCACAGCCGCCGCAATCTCCGGCACGCTCAAGACTCCCTGGTTCATGAGGATGATCATATTCCTTCTGATGGGGCTTTCCAGGGCGTGATGCACCAGAGCCATCTCCTCCGGTGACTCTGGCTTGGCTTTCTTTCCGATCAGCATTTGTATTCATCAGGCGTCAGACTTTATATTAAGCAATGCCCGTATTAAATGGACCATGTCGGACCACAACATTGCAGCCTTGCCGCAGGGGGCGGCGAAAGCAGAGAGCTTTCATTCCTGCATCTGCCGGAATGATAAAAGAGAGGACGCCAACTCAGCGGAGGGCTTAGGGCAATGGCCATGATCCGCGCCCTGGCGGTGGACATCGACGGCACCTTGAGCGACCAAGATCGAGTGCTCTGTCCCGCCGCCCTGCAAGCGCTGCGCAAGCTAAAGGTGCCCGTGGTGCTGAGCACGGGCAACTCCCACTGCTTCACCAGAACGGTTTGTGTTCTCCTGGGCACGCCCCGTATTTTCATCGCCGAGAACGGAGGCGTGCTATCCTACTCCGATGATGAGATCGAGGTACTGGCGGACCTGAAAGTCTGTGAGGATGCCTTCGAAAAGCTGTCCGCCGAGTTTCCCCTGCAGAGATTCAGCTCCTCTCGCTACAGATTTACCGATATTGCCCTGCAACGCAACTTCGATGTGCCGGCTGCGGCCAGGCGCGTCCAGGAGCTGGGCCTGCCCGTGCATATCATAGATACCACCTTTGCTGTGCATATCAAAGACAAGCGTGTTGACAAGGGCACGGGCCTCTCTCGCATTGCGAAGCGCATGCAAATCGAGCTGTCCGAGTTTGCCGCCATCGGCGACAGCAACAGCGATCTTCCAATGTACCGGTTGGCTGGCTTTCGGGCCTCTGTGGGCAACGCTCGAGCGGAGCTAAAGCAGATTTCCGACTACGTGGCAAATGCCGAATACGGGAACGGCTTTGCAGAAATCATAAATTACATGAAAGAAAAAGAGATGCTTTAAACGTCTGGTGTGTTTCATCTGATCTTCCCTGGAGATTGATTTAGTTGCCCGGAGACAAAAAAGCCCTTCTTGCCGTCCTCGGCTCCTGCATCGCCCTCTTTTGGCCGGGCGCTCTTACCTTCGGCTTTGCTGGGGTCATGGCCCCCATCTGGCAGGAGATGTTTCATGTCGGGCGCGCCGCCACGGGCCTGACCATCTTTTTCATGCTCGCGGCGGTAGGCGCTTTCATGTTCCTGGTGGGCCGCTGGCAGGAGCGCTGGGGCCTGAGGCGCATGATCACTCTGGGCGTCATCCTCACTGCCCTCGCCTCCCTGCTCGTCTCTCAGGCCACCTCGATTTACACCGTCTACGTCTGGGCCTTTCTCAACGGTATGGCCTCCAGCTTTGTCTACGTTCCCGCCCTGACCCTGGTGCAGTGGTGCTACCCGCAAAAGAGGGGGCTGGTGACCGGCACGGTGAGCATGGTCTTTGGGCTGGCGGCAGCCATCATTTCGCCTCTCTTTGCAAAAATGCTCTCGGCCTTGGGCTACGAGGCCATGAACCTGGTTGTCGCCCTTCTCACCCTTTCCATCGGCCTGGCTGGGGCCTATTTTGCCCGCGCTCCGCCTGCTTGGGAGAATGCCACCTCTGCCCGGCGCGCCCGGGGCGTAGCGGCTGCAATACCGACGGCACAGATCATAACCGCAGCAAAATCGTTCACCGTAAAAGAGAGCCTGCATACCAGAAGCTTCTGGCTGCTCTGGATCACCTGGACCTTTGCAGGAGCTGCGGGCGTCTCCATGACCCTCCTCGCCACCGGCTACGGGCTCTTCCTGGGCTTTCCTTTATCCTCAGCCATCATTATCCTGACCGCCTTTAATCTCACCAACGGAATGAGCCGCCTGATCAGCGGCATTCTCTCCGACCGGTTTGGCAGAAATCGGGTCATGAGCCTGGCCTTCCTGGCCGCCGGCATCGCCTATTTCTTCCTGCCTTTGGCAGACGATCTCGTGACCTGCGCTCTGCTGGCCGCAGTAGTGGGCTTTTCCTTCGGCACCCTCTTCTCCGTCTCTGCGCCACTGGTGGCGGACTGCTTCGGCCTGGAGCACTTCGGGGCAGTCTTCGGCCTAACCTTCGCAGCCTACGGCTTTGTGGCCGGGCCTCTGGGGCCCACCCTCTCCGGCTACCTGCTGGATGTGACTGGAGACAATTTCTTCCTGGTCTTCCTCTATCTGGGCATCTTCTGCCTGCTGGCGAGCGTGTGCATCCGGCAGGTGGTGCCGCCGCAAAGGGCTTCTATCCAGGAAATTGCGCCTTAGCCGGGACTATGAAGCAGGTGCAATCAAAGACGCCTCCGGCGGACTTGAAGGCTTTAGCATCTATATAGTTCATATCGCTAAATCCGCCGAAACAACAGGGCAGCCATGAATCTTCCTTCTCTTTCTCCTTTGCGTAGGTGGTAAGATTCATATTTTTCTTGATGTGGAAGTTCCCCACGTAATCCTCATCCAATTCTATCAAAGGCTTCTTCCAGGCTTTCATTGCCAACCCGAGGATTTGTTCCTCCTCCGAATCTTCTTCCGGCTCTTCATCCACCGGGATTCCCTGAAGCTGAAGCACACCAAAGTGTGCCCGGCCATCAATCAAGTCCTCTTCTATGTTCATGGTGGTGTTAATTGTGTAATCTCCTGCATTTGATTGAGCATCAAGCACCTTGTTTAGTCCATGAGCTCGATCGACGAGATGATGCAAGGAATTCAAACCATTGCGATTCATAATCCAATCCTCTTCGCTCAGGAGAGAATTGAAAACAACCGGATTCTGATTATAGTATCGTGATCCTATGCCCATTGCTGAGGAGCTGTATGTCATTTTACTGTCTTCTTTCATCTGAATAATGCTCGTTGCAGCTTCTTCCTCATCGATTACCTCTTCGTCTTCGTCCAGAGCACCGTTTATCCAGGTCTTATTGCTGTACGAACTCTCTAAGTATATTATCGAATCAGTATTTATATTGCCGCTGCCGTGTGCTTTTGTCTTCGCCTCAACGCCATTGAACAGGCGCCCTTCCGTCCAGGTATCATCTGGCATTTGAGCATATTTATGGACCGCAAAGAAGCCCGTGCCGCTCACGTTCTGTTCAAGGTTGAATTTTAGACTTTTCTCTTCCAATGTCGTGGGATTGCTATATGCCATATCATTTTCCTGTAATTGCTCCTCCTCGCCCCCGCTATCGGCTGCAGCCATGCCTATCAGTGCAAAGAGAGCCACTAATAAAATAATCTCCCTCAGATCATTCCCTCCTCAGACAACCTTCGATGTTAGCACGTATTGCTTATGTTATTTTAAGATATCTGCTAATGATTTACAAATATGGCATTAACGCATAATTTTTAAGTATTTGTATTACCTTAAGACTACAAGTTGTAGTTAGGACTAAAAAGTCTAAATTCGATGCAAATATCGTGCCTATACGTTCTATATAAGAAAAAGATTTTCCGTAATGGTTGCAACTTGGCATGCATTGTATTCCATCTGAAAAGCCATTCGCGATCTCAGTATGCTTCATAATATGCGCTTGGAGCCTTTCACTGTTAAATTTAATCAATTTGCATTTTCCGGAAATAGGCCCCATAGATATTTATTTTATATTATAACTATCAAGAAACTAATATCATTTTTTGCCCATTAGTATTCTGTATATACGTTTGAAGAATTTAATATTACTAAATATGATTCAGGATAATCTTTTATAATTGAATGCTATTCTGGTTATGGGTGAAACTATGCATATTCCTGATGGCTATCTAGGGCCAAATACATACATTGCATTTTGGATCATTATGATCCCTATATGGTATTATGCCGGAAAGAAACTCAGTTCTGAGCTAAGGTCCAGGCAGGTCCCCCTCTTGGCAATGGCTGCAGCGTTCTCTTTTGTAATCATGATGTTCAATGTGCCAATCCCAGGGGGCAGCACCGGTCATGCTGTGGGCGGCGCAATAATTGGCATCGTTCTGGGACCCTGGGCGGCAGTGATTGCCATATCCGTTGCCCTTGTGTTGCAGGCCCTGATGTTTGGAGATGGAGGCATTACGGCTATAGCAGCCAATTGCTTCAACATGGGCGTAGTAATGCCCTTCGTTGCCTATTATGCCTATAAGCTCATCAGTGGGGGCGCAGATATTACATCATCGAGAAGGGTCGTTGTCGCGGCCGTAGCTGGCTGGTTATCTCTTACCTTGGCGGCTTTCTTTACGGGAGTTGAATTTGGGCTACAGCCAGTATTGAATCACAGCCTTGAAGGAGTCCCGATGTATATGCCCTATCCACTGAGTGTGACGGTTCCTGCCATGGTACTGGAACACGCACTCGGGTTTGGCATACTTGAAGCGCTGATTACGGCACTTATATTCGCTTACATCCAGAAGACAGATACAAGTATTCTGTATGGCGAACAATCCCGGTCGCTAAAGAAAAAGCCCAATGCGGCAGCGAGTGCTTGAGGTGAGATAATGGATAAGATGATGAGAAATCTCGCAATTGGCCTGGTATTGCTCATAATTCTGGCTCCATTGGGCCTCCTGGCCGTAGGCGAAACCTTTGGTGAATGGGGGCCGCAAGAGGTGAAAGAGAAACTTGGATTTGTGCCACCTGGCCTGGAACAGCTTTCGGGAATTTGGAATGCACCTTTGCCGGATTACGCCCTGCCCGGGAGCGGCGATTCGATGACAACAGCAGCGGCCGCTTATATCCTATCCGCAGTGATCGGCGTTATTGTCTGCGCGGGCCTGCTTTACGTCATAGGTAAAAGGGTTGCCAAAGACTGAAACTTTTTTTCTTTTTCAGTTATTAAATGGTTCTCGCTGTTTCGAGTGTGTAATAGAATAATCGAGTTCTCTGGCCATAGTTTTAAGGGCAGGCTTTGTGGGGGCAAGTAGGATGATCATTGGTGGAGACCACAGGTTCTTACTGCCCGCCTTTTTGGTCCTGGTGAGCGGGCTGCTTTGCTCGCAGACGATACCGCAGCGCGAACCATCCTGGTCCCAGTGATCTTGCCGGTCGGGGTTATTTTTCTCTTTTTCGCGAGGGCGGTCTTAATCAAAATAATATTCTCAGGACCGCGAAAGGCATTTGCAGAAGAGGAGCGCCCTGACCGTAGGCCGCACAATCCCAGGGCGACCAATGGCAGATGGCCAGGGCACATCATTCATCCTATTTTGCTTTGGCAGGTGAGTGCAGCAAGAGCGATATGGTAAAGGAGGCCTTTGCGCTATTCGCCCGCATCATGAATATAATCGTACATAGTATTAAATCTTTTGCTAATCGTATTAATTTGGGTCAGCGCACGATAAAGCATGCGCACTGATTGCGGCAGTGATGTAGCTGTGTCACCAGGGCGTTATTGATCGCATTATCTAAAAAAATCGTGCCGCCTGAGTTGATATTTCATCTACAAACTTACATATTTCTTTCAGCACCACAGGATCGTTCACCCAGATTCCTCCCTCGTAGTTGGCTTCTGTACCGCCTTTGGTAAGGTTGGCAGAAGTGACTATCGCCTCCTTCCGGTCTACCATGTAGATCTTGGCATGAAGCTTTGCTACCAGCACAACCTCTCCACCCAGTTCGTTGACCTCCTCCTGCAAATTGTCACTCAGGCCCAAAGAGTAGTCCGACTCGCTTCCTCGCATGAATACCCTCAGCTTTCCTCCTCTTCGGGAGAACTTTCTTAGTGGCCCTTTCATCCGGTTCCAGGTCTGCCTTTTTATCCAGGGTGACACGATTACTATATCGAATTTGGCATATTCCAGCATGCGGTAGAGTTCGTCCTCGAATGCATGCCTTCCCTGGGGGGAACAGGTGCCCAGGAAAAGAACGCACGGATTTGTTTGAGATTTTGCGATGGAATCTTCCAAGAACTGCAGCCGCTTCGCGCCTGCATAATTCTCGGTCTGCTTGACTATCTTAAGCTCCTCTTCCAGTTCAAAGGCCCGTTCTTTCCACTTGAGCAATTGGGCAAAGTCACGCTGGAGCTGATCAATGCTGCCTTCTTTTTTCCTCAGTTTATCCTGGCAAAGGAGAAGGTTTTTTTGCAATTGCCGGCAGTCGTCTTGCAGCCTCTTGTTCCGGCTTTCCTGGAGCTGGATGATGCATACTGAGAATATCGCCAACACTAGAAAGATCAGCCATATCAAATACTCATCCATAGCCATCGACCTTTAGAAAGATCTCTCTTGCAAGTTATATAAAGATGGTGTAATCAATATACATATACTCTATTTAGAATTAAATATAAAAAAATCTGATAACAGAATATATCGAAAACATACCACTTGATTAATAAATTAATAAAAATGGATTTCAGGCATCCTCTGCCTAGAACATCCCCGGCGGCATGCCGCCCATTCCACCCATGCCGGGCGGCATTCCCATACCGCCCATTCCTGGTGGCATTCCACCTGCGCCGCGTGGTGGAGGCGTCTTGGTCGAAGCCAGAACATCATCGATGCGCAGAATGAGGCAGGCAGCATCAGTTGCCGACAAAAGAGCCTGAATCTTGACGCGGAGCGGCTCAACCACACCCAGCTTCAGCATATCCTCGATCTCACCGGTGTAGGCGTTAAGCCCCATGTTCTTGTTCGTGCCATGCCTGTTCTTCAGTTCGATAGCCTTGTCGATGGCATCAAAGCCGGCATTCTCGGCCAGGGTCTTGGGCACGATCTCCATGGCCTCAGCGAACTTGGTGACGGCCAGTTGCTCGCGGCCCTTTAAAGTGGATGCATACTCCCGCAGGCGCATGGAAAGCTCGATCTCTGGAGCTCCGCCGCCCGCCACCAGCTTGCCGTCCTCCACCACATCGGCCACGGCGTGAAGGGCATCGTCTAAAGCTCTCTCCATGCCGTTTAGGACCTGCTGAGTGCCGCCCCGCAGCAGAAGGGTTGCAGAATGATTCTTGGTGCCGGTGATAAAGGTCATGATACCGCTTCCCATGCGCTTTTCCTCTACCAGGGCGGCGCTGCCAAGATCGCTGGGACCTAGCTCATCCAGGCCCGTGACGATGTTAGCTCCCGTAGCTTTGGCCAGCTTGTCCATGTCCTTTTTGATGACGCGACGCAGAGCTAGAATTCCGGCGTCAGCCAGGTGGTGCTGGGCCAGATCGTCGATGCCTTTTTGGCAGAAGACCACGGTGGCGCCGCTGGCAATCACTTTATCAGCAGCCTCTTTTATCCTCAGTTTCTCATGATCCATGAATAGCTGGAACTGAGTGGCGGAGGTGATCTGCAGCTCGGTCTTGGTCTCGGTTTCCTTGGACTCGATGGCTGTGGAGAGAAGAGCAATTTTGGCATTCACAACCTTGCGGGGCATGTTCTGGTGGACGATCTCTTTATCGATCGCTATGCCTTCAATGATCTGTGAATCCAGGGTGCTCTCGCCGACCTTCTTTTCCACATTGACCCGGTCCATGTCAAAGCTTTTCTTGCCGTTGTAGGTCTCAATGGCGTTGAGGACCAGGTCAACGGCATAACTGGCCATCTTGCTGTCCGGGGACTCGGCCAGCTTTCCGGTCATGGCCGTCTCGGCGATCCTCTCCAGGAGAGCGCGATCGTTTTCCGAGGCATCAAATGATATGGATTTCACAATCTGCACGGCCTTTTCCGCAGCCATTCTGTACCCCTGCACAATCATGGTGGGGTGAACCTTCTGGTCTATGAGGACCTCGGCTTTCTTGAGCAGCTCGCCGGCCAGGATGGCCACGGTGGTGGTGCCGTCGCCTACCTCCTTATCCTGGGTCTTGGCAGCCTCGATAAGCATCTTAGCCGCGGGATGCTGTACATCCATCTCTTTTAAGATAGTCACGCCATCATTGGTGATGGTTACGTCTCCAATGGAGTCCACCAGCAATTTGTCCATGCCTTTGGGGCCCAGGGTGCTCCTCACCGCGTTGGCCACGGCGCGGGCAGCCATGATGTTATTCGAGATAGCATCTCTTCCCGACTCTCTGCGGGTGTCCCTTAAAATGATAATTGGCGATCCGCCCATTCCTGCCATTTTGATAATCCTCCAGTATTGCGATTTCTCAGGTTCACAGTATTTGATCTTCTATAAAAGAATTTCCCCAAAATACGACAGCATACGATTGTTCCAGGGCATCCAATGATTGGCCGCGAGGATAAGGGCAGAAACTATAAGTACAGGAAGGTCATCAGTACCCATGCTAACCCAATCAGAGGAATCAAAAATGGTAAATGGAACAGTTAAGTTTTTCAACAGAGTCAAGAGCTTTGGATTCATAGCAGGCGACGATGGTAAGGACTATTTTGTACACGTTACTGGCCTGAAGCCCGGTGTCACTATCGATGAGGGTGACAAGGTAAGCTTCGAGGTCATTGAGGGCGAGAAAGGCCCCAAGGCTGACAAAGTAGATAAGCAGTAAACACTCGCAGTGATAGTATAGTAGAAAAATGGAAAGAAAAGCTGAAAGGCTTTTTTTTTCATTCTTCTATTATTATTAACTTTACTTTTTAGTCATATTTGCATTATTCTGTTTTGCATTTTCGTATTTCCCGCTGGCAACCTGGCAAAACCTTTTTCCTATCCTCGTTCTATGAAATGCGAGAGGAGATCGATGCGTTGTCTGCACCACAGGAGATAGTTGAGCTTGTAGAGAGATTTAGCAGCAGGATAAACGAGTATCGCTCCAGCCAGTACAACGAGACCGAGCTACGGGGTGAGTTTGTAAATCCCTTCTTTGCGGCATTAGGCTGGGACGTGCACAACCGACAGGGCCTGTCGAGCGACAGCAAAGAGGTGAAGCTGGAAGAGTCCATCCGCATGGAGGAGAGCATCAAGAATCCGGATTACAGCTTTCGATTAGGAAAAAGCCGCCGGTTCTTTGTGGAGACCAAAAAGCCCTCCATCAACATCGAGGGGGGTGTTTATCCTGCTTTCCAACTGCGCAGATACGCCTGGTCGGCGAGCCTTGCCGTCTCCATTCTTACGGACTTCGAGGAGTTTGCCGTCTACGATTGCCGGGCAGAGCCCAGCAAGACGGACAAGCCGGGCAAAGGTCGCCTTCTCTACCTGCAATACGACCAGTACGTGGAGCGTTGGGACGAGATTGCCGCCCTCTTTTCCAAGGAAGCGGTGCTGGGCGGATCGCTGGAAAGGTTTATCGAGTCGATACCGGAGAAGCGGGGCATCAAGCGAGTGGACGCAGCCCTGCTGGAGGAGATCTCGCTCTGGCGCGAGGCCCTGGCCAGGAGCATTGCCCTGCATAATCCAGCCCTCAGCCAGCGGGATCTGAACTTTTCCGTGCAAAGGACAATTGACCGGCTCCTATTCTTGCGCATTTGCGAGGATAGGGCCATCGAGGAGTACGGACGGCTCAAGGCGCTGCTCAAGGTGGAAGGGGTCTACGTCCATCTGCTCCAGCTCTTCGCCGAGGCGGACGAGCGCTACAACTCCGGCATCTTCCACTTCCAGGAGGAGCGGGAGAGGAAGGAGTCTCCCGACAGCCTGACCACGGCTCTGGTCATCGATGATGCCACGTTAAAAGAGATCATTCAGGACCTTTACTTCCCGGACAGCCCTTATGTCTTCTCCGAGATCCCGGCAGAGATTTTAGGCCAGGTTTATGAGCAATTTTTAGGCAAGGTCATCCGGCTGGAGGAAGGCCACAAAGCGATAGTGGAGGACAAGCCTGAGGTGCGAAAAGCGGGCGGAGTCTACTACACGCCTCCCTACATCGTGGAGTACATTGTCAAGAACACCGTGGGTAAGCTTTTGCAGGACAATACTCCCGCCAAAGCGGCACAGCTTCGTCTCCTCGATCCTGCCTGCGGCTCGGGCTCGTTTCTCATCGGAGCCTACCAGTTCCTGCTGGACTGGCACATGGACTGGTACCGTGCCAACCTGGTTCCCCTTTTGGAGAAAAACCAGTCCACCGCTTCGCCCGAAGTGCTGCGGCTCCTACCGGCTGCGCCCGAGCAGCGCTCTGACCGGCGGGCCAGGAAGATCCACGCCCGCGCCGCCCAGGCATCGCTGCCCATCTTCAAGGCCAACGGCAACGAATGGAGTCTGACCACCACAGAGAGAAAGCGCATCTTGCAGAGCAACATTTATGGGGTGGACATCGACCCGCAGGCGGTGGAGGTGACCAAGCTCTCGCTCTTGCTGAAGGTCCTGGAAGGCGAGACAGAGGAGAGCATCAGCAGCCTGCTGCGCTACTTCAAAGAGCGGGCCTTGCCGGATCTGGGCAGCAATATCAAGTGCGGAAACTCACTTATAGGCTACGATTATTATGATGATCATAAGAACCTGAGCACAGAAGAGGTGCAGAGGATCAACGCCTTCGAGTGGAAGACAGAGTTCCCAGAGATCTTTGAGCGAGGCGGGTTTGATGCGGTGATAGGCAATCCGCCGTATATCGAAAATCGATTATTGCTGCAGAGCACTGTTGACTATTTTCATGGCAACTACCAATCAGCGGGTGGAAGACTAAATACGTTTTCCTTATTCATCGAACAAAGTATAAATCAATTGGATAATGGCGGTCGTCTCGGAGTAATTATCCACCGAAATGCAATTAAATCCAATTATTATCATAAACTTAGGGAATTCATCCTGAACACAACTTGTGTTGAGGAAATCGTCGATTTAAAGGGAGGCATTTTTGAAGGAGTAACAGGAGAGATGGTAATTCTGATATTAGTAAAAGAATGTGAAGCTAAAAAAAGAAATGCCATACAAACAAAAATTTTATCTAAAATAAAGGATTTATCTAAAAATGAGTTTGAGCGAAGCGAAATAAATCAGGATTTTTTTAATAAACTACCAGGTTATCGATTAAATATTTATATTTCTAAGGATGATGTTAAGTTATTAACAAAGATTGAGCAAAATTCAATTCCATTGATCAAGATAGCTGAGACAAAACAGGGCATTATTGTCGGCGATGAATCGAAGTATATATCAAATTCTGAGATTAATGACAAATACAAAAAGATATTGAGAGGGCGTAATATCGGAAGGTATAAAATAAATTATAAAGGAGATTATTTGTATTATGATAATAAAGCTTTAACTAGAGCGAGAGAGCAGAGAATTTTTGAGTGTAAAAAGAAGATATTGACTCAACATGTGAGCGATAAAATCATTGCAGCACTTGACGAAGACCAATATTATGCACTACAAACCATAAATGTTGTTCTTATGAAAGATACATGTTTATCTGTAGAATATATTTTGGCTTTATTAAATTCGAAACTCTTAAATTTTTATTACGAGAAATACTTTAATATGGGTGCAGATTTCACGACAGCAGTCGCGACAGAGAATCTTAATACACTGCCCATATATAATTTAAATTTCAATGACAAATCATGCAGAGGATTTCACGACAATCTATCACAATTAGCCATTCAAATTTCTGAATTTAATAAAAAATTAGATAACAGCTTGAATGAATTTGAAAAATTGTTGATCACACGTCAGATCGAGGCCACGGACCGGCAGATCGACAGGCTGGTGTACGAGCTCTACGGGCTAACGGAAGAGGAGATCGGGATTGTGGAGAACGCGGCAAAATAGGGAAAAAGCAAATCTTTAATATGCAATTGGCCATATTAAACGAATACTAAAAGTCAACTACGGTCGAGGATGAAATGGAAGTACAGCATGTTTGTGATGGGAACGCAGATTGGGACCCATCGAAGTACAGAGGAATGTACAAAAACCTGAAGGTGGATGTCAAAAAAGAGAGCGCAGCTTTAAGGAACGAATGGACAAGGGAATGAAAAATGATGGTGAAGTGGTCGAGAGCCCGACGGTCCGTTTCTGGGAGGTGGATTTCCTGCGAGGCGGGGCCATCCTCCTCATGGTCCTCTACCATCTGGTCTTCGATCTGGACTATTTCGCCGTCTACGATATCGATGTCTCTTCCGGCTTCTGGCTGGCAGTGGCCCGCCTCACCGCCTCGCTCTTTCTCCTCCTCGTCGGACTCTCCCTCACCCTGAGCCACTCTCGGGCAAAGCTCTTGGGGCAGGAAGATCGGTTTCGCCTGCGGCTTTTGAAGAGGAGCGCCTGGATACTGGGCCTGGCCCTGGGCATTACCATCGTTACCTATCTCTTCATCGGCAAAGGATTCATCGTCTTTGGAGTGCTGCACCTCATCGGCCTCTCGCTACTGCTGGCCTATCCATTTCTTCGGCTGCACAAGGCGAACTTCATTTTCGGATTATTAATTATACTATTAGGAATATATTTACAGAACATCAGCGTCAGCTTTCCCTGGCTGCTCTGGCTGGGGCTGGCGCCGGCGGGCTTCTATTCGGTGGATTACTTTCCCGTCTTTCCCTGGTTCGGGGTGATTCTGGTGGGGATGGGGTTAGGAGATCGGCTCTATCCCGGCTACCGGCGCAGGATTCCGGTGCCGGATCTTGCCGGGTCGCCCTTTGTGCGTTCGCTCGCATTCCTGGGCTATAACTCGCTGGCCGTCTATCTGGTCCATCAGCCGGTGATGATCGCTATTTTGTATCTCGGTGGTGTCTCGTTAACCTGGCATTAGAATCCAGGGATTGCTGCGCAAGACAAAAATAGCAGGGAGACGCCGGGAAGGATAACCATGAACGGACAACATAGGAAAGACATCCGCCCCGGCCTGACCGTGGACGTCGTCCTCAAGAACGACCAGCGCACCGGCAAAAGAACACGTGGCATCGTCAAAGAGCTGCTGACCAGTTCCCCCACCCATCCGCACGGCATCAAAGTAAGGCTGGCGGACGGCCAGGTGGGCCGGGTGCAGGAGATCATCGAATAACTTTTTATCTCACCATTTCCACACACCCTGCTCAATGGTAAAAGAAGTACATGCCGCACACATTCTGTGCAAGACGGAAAAGAAAGCAATCGAGGTTGCAGAAAAGCTGGCCACGGGGCAGGAAAACTTTGCCGAGATGGCTCGCAAATACTCGCTGTGCCCTTCCGGCAAAAACAGCGGCGACCTGGGCTGGTTTGGCAAGGGCAAAATGGCCCTGGAGTTTGAGAAGGCCGCCTTCGAGGGCGAGAAGGGCAAGATCCTGGGGCCGGTTAAGACCCAGTTCGGCTATCACCTGATCAAGGTCCTGGATAGGAAATAAAAAAGGCCTCTCCCAGGAAGGGCCAACAAGCTTTTTTTTTACCGATCCCGCATCTTTTGCATATCAGGCCCGGCTTTCTTCAGTTCCACCTGGCCGCGCGTGAGATTGCCTTGCAGAATATCATCCTTCGATTGGGATATCGCCGTAGATATGTTGTTCATCTCGATAGTAAAATTGCCGTCGAACTTGATCGTCAGCGGTTTGTATTTGCTGTACTTTTTAGAAAAAGCCGCAAAGGCGCTCTCCAACTCTCCATAGCGCATTGTTGCATTATCACTCCTTCCCTGATCCAGGGAATGCAGCGCCTGGTTATAGGACTCGTTTACAATGCCTAAATCCTCCAGAAAGATGCTCTTGGTCAAGACTGCGCTGGCATAGCTGCCCGCCGCGGCGAGAAGCAGGGCCACGACAACAAAGGCAGTCATGAGATTCTTGTCTTTGCGCCGGACGATCTCGCATCTGTTCCAGCCCAGCAAGTTGTAGATGCTGCAAGTAGCCGTGGCCGCCTGAAGCAGCATCACTCCGGCGATCAGGTAAAGGGGGATCTGCCACTCCGTAGTTACCCAAAAGAAGGCCACAAGGATGCATATCTCTGCCAGAATTACCCTTAAAAGCCGATCCATGATGCCAAGGTTCTTCATGAGAACGACTGTATTTGTTTGGGATTATAAGTCTTTGCGGCAGGAAGTAAGCATTAGAAGATGACGATCCTGAATGAAGTCCATTTAAATAGTATGAAAAAAGGTTTCGTCCCATGCCTCCTGTATCTAAAATCATCCTTAACAATCTTTTGGATTTTAAGGAAGTTTACGATATAAGTGCGCCGCTAAACACGGTGCCCGCCTACCCCGGAGACAGGCCCTACTTCCAGGAGTGGATGGCAAGGTTGGATAAAGGCGATGACTATAGTTTATCCGCCTTGGCTCTCAGCTCTCATGCCGGCACCCATCTGGATTTTCCCTCCCATCTGCTAAAAAGCGGCAAGACCCAGGAACAGTATCCCATGAAGCGCTTTATCATCCCGGCAGAGGTCATCTCCGTTTCGGGAGATGGGCCGGTCCTGCCGTCCAGCTTGCCGGTCTGCAAGATTGATAAAGGTCAGGCTCTGCTCTTTAAGACCGGCAATTCCAAAAAGAGGCTCATGCATCAAGCCGCCTTCTCGGAAGAGTTTGTCTGCCTTTCGTTGGACTTGGCGCAACTTTGTGTTGCCAAAGAGGTCAGCCTGGTGGGGATCGATTACCTCTCCGTAGATAAATATGGGGACGACTCAATGCCAGTGCATCGCACTCTTCTGGAAAATGATGTTCTCATCCTGGAAGGCATCGATCTTGCAGCTGTTCCTTGTGGCAGATACCGCCTCATCTGCCTTCCCCTGAGCGTAAAGGATGCAGAAGCCTCTCCGGTGCGAGCTGTCTTAGTAAGGTGATGATACGGACCCGCTGCATATGTTCCGATCCGCCCTGGAAGTCATGCATGAGGCGATCTGCCTTTGTGACCTGAACGGGGCTGTTCTTTACATGAATTCTGCGGCAAAGGAACTGACGGGATGGCAGGAAGGATCTGCTTGCCATGAGATCAGCCGCCAAATCCTGATCGATTCCGGCCAGACTGCCTGCGGGAATGTCAGACTAAACGGCAGGCACCTCTACTATTCCATCTCACCTATGCCGAATGATACACAGCCATGCGGTTTTTTGGTCATCCTGAAAAGCACGCCCAAAGACGATCTGCGTAAAAGGGACAGAATATTGGCTGGTGCGGCTTTAGCAACGATCCAAAAGAGGGCTAAAATCGGACCTGACCTCATCAAGTTCATCGCCAGCAACAAGGTAACTGCTTGAAGCCCAAGCAGACATTTTTCTTTTCTTCAAATCATTATTTTCCAGAACGAAGAAATACACGCATTCATCTTGAAGCAACCCATGAAAAAGCATCCTGTCGCATGAGATAGCATATATGACCAAAGTGCCCGAACCTAAAGCGTGTTGTGTCTCGGAGTATTGCAGCCCCTTGGAGTCAAGACCAGACGATTTGCGAGATAGATGAGATTGGAACAAAAGATTAATTATCTCATCTCGCCATCAAGATTTTTAGTGAAAGGGAATTTGCTCTGTCTAATCGTCATCGGAGTTGCAGCCCTAGCATTGGTAGCGGGCTTTTTTTACAGTGTTAAAGCGGCAGGTTATAGCCCTAATGAGCCTTATTTTACTTCTGCCCATGGTCTTACGCACCACATAAATGAAAGGTCTTTTGCAGATAAGGGATTTCTTTATGATGAGTCATCAACAGTAAGTGGTTCGGGAGAGATTTCCATCAAAGGATCATTTCACGATTATGCAGTGGATTCTAGCGGCTGGATGAAAGGTTCCGGATCAATTAACTTCGAATCTCTACGAAACATGAATAAGATTGGCAAAGAAGTTGACTTCACCCAGAAGTCCGATCTGGTTTTTGCGGGAGGGCAACTCAAGAATAGCAAGAGCCTGAAACTACCACTATTCGAAAAAGGTATTGGTGCCAGTGTGAGCGAGAGGTTCAATCTAAGCCATGTGGACAAGAGTGAGACTAATACGATCAGGTCCATCAACCGCTTTAATAATACAATGTATTATGACACAGCACTGGCGTTTGAGGGGCTCTGGAATATCAAGAATATGCGAGGCTGGTCGATCAACATGAATCGAAGTGAGCAGTCCTATTCGGGGTCTTTCCAAACTCAAAAGAAGATTGAGTTCGATGATTCTGCCCGAATTTAGCATTCCTATAGCCAGTATTGCCAAAGCATGTTACCGGCATCCACTTCAGAACCGAAGAAATGCCCACAGAATCCTGGTTGATCTTTTCAGCCTCTTAGTCTCGATGCGCAGTTTGAGTAATGATGAAAGCACTGTGCTTGTGGGGTAAGCTTTTTTTTAGGAGGAAAGCCACAATGACTTTTAATCAGATATTTATTTTATGTTTTCCACTCTTCAGATATATTGCTGGCTCGATTAAGGTACTCAAGCACTTCTTCAGTTAACTGCAACGCAGGGCGCTAACTCACAAATAGCATGATATTAAATTGAGAGCCAGGTATTAAAATATTGTCAGGTTATTTTGGAAGCTGAATACTAGTGAATGCTGCATTATGGCATTATTTGGCCGGGTGAACCAGAAATTTGGATTGGCCCCTACAACTTCCTTCCAACTGTTGCACAATAGATGACGAACTCATCCACTCCATCAATCCCAAGCAATCCGGCCATAAGCTCGTCGTCGAAAGCTCCAATTGCACAAGCGCAACAATTAATCTGCTCCGCCGCAAGATAGAGGTTCTGGCATACATGGCCGGCGTCTAGGTGAACTAACCGATAAGCTCGTTCGCTATACCTCCATGCCATACGATAGATGACACAAGACCAGATGAAAGTTACAGCCGAGTCCTTCACTATGGCCTGCTTGAGACAGGCTTCCATGACCCGATCTGTCATGCCAGGGCTAATCTCGATGGGCATGAGACGATGGGAGAATGCCAAATAACGATAGAGTCCAGGCTCAAGGCCGCTAACTCGATTGACCAGCAAATAGGTCTCAAAGGCATGGCGGCCCCCTGCAGATGGAACATTACGAAATGTGGCATATGGTTCATGCCGCTGTACGATCCCCTGTGTACACCAGAGAAGGTAAGCGAGTTCCTGTAAGGTTAGAGGATCGCCGGCATACTCCCTAATCGACCTTCGCGATTCAATGGCAAAACGAAGTTCTAATGGTGGGGTGGATATTTCCACGGGCTGTGGCAGCGAAATGAACCTAGCATCTTCTGGAACAGGCTTCTCAAGGGAAGGGGCCGGAAGACCTAGGAACTGATCCGCGCGGGAAAGACGGTCATATCGAGTCATCTCCATGAATATTCGTCCTGTGGTCTGCATAGATCTTAGTTTCTCGATTTTAATATAATAAGGTCACGATGTTCAGAACATATTGCGAAGCAAATTCACATCGACGTTGCTGCAAGAATGTTTGGAACTCGTGGACCAAAAATCCACAATGAGAGGTCGAGTGCTATACTTATATGCCCCGCAGCAGTACGTCCGCGAGATGGCTCTCGTTAAGTCTCTTCATCGTCGATATAGATGACATCGCATAGTGCATCACCCCGCAATTCCAGAACAGATACTAAGTGCAGTTACGGTATATTTGATTTACTTAAGGCAAAGTATGCCAGCAGGGCTTCCAGCTGAATTCTCTCGTTAGCGCCTTCCGTCATGCGAAAATCGATCTCTCCGATGCGGTCGATCAGTCTGACTTTGTCCTTGTCCGGTATATCTAGGTCCAGCATGGCCCGGTGAATCTGGACCACCACGTCCTGGCCGGAGAGCCCCTTGGAGAGCAGCAGATCGTCCAATGCCGCCCGCGCCCCCACGAAGTCTCCGGAAAGAGCCGTCTTTATGAAATCTCGAATTTCCTGTGGCTTGGCGGTGGATGTGATCTGGTAGATCGTCTCCTCGTCCACCTTATCGTCCAAAAGGGCAGCCGCCTGCAGAGCATTGATGGCTTTTCGCATATCTCCGCCGGCAACATATTCAATGGCGGACAGACCCTCGTCCGATACTATCAGCTTTTCCTCATCGGCGATGAATTTGATGCGCTTCTTGACGGCCGCCGCCGAGAGGGGCTTGAAGCGGTAGACGGCACAGCGAGACTGGATGGGCTCAATAATCTTGGAGGAATAGTTGCAGGATAGTATGAACCTGGTTGTGGCCGAGTAACGCTCCATAGTGCGCCGCAGAGCGCTCTGGGCGTCGTTGGTCAGGGCATCGGCCTCGTCCAGAAATATAACTTTAAAATCGGCTACCCCGAGCGGTGCCATGCGGGCGAAGTCCTTGACCTTGTGGCGGATGATGTCTATGCCTCGCTCATCGCTGGCATTCAGCTCGATGAAATTGTTTCTCCAGGTCTCGCCAAAGATCTCTTTGACGATGGAGATGGAGGCCGCCGTCTTGCCCACGCCCGGCGGCCCGGAGAACATAAGATGCGGCAAGTTTCTGGTCTTTACATAGGACTTGAGACGGCGGATTATCTCGTCCTGGCCCACAATGTCGTCCAGCTTTTCAGGCCGGTACTTCTCGATCCAGATCTCCTCTTTAATAAATAACTCCTCCTGAGAAATGGTTCGTGCTGTCATTATATCAATATTGCTGCAAGGCAACAAAGGCTAAATATAGATGTGTAACATGATGGCAAAGCGTTTTTTGGAGGATTTCCTGTGATCACCGAGGTGGCTGGGCAGTATAATGCAGAGGATCTGGAGAACCAGATCAGATTGTTGTGGGAAAAGGAGCAAACCTACCGCACGGTTAGGAAGCTTCGGGTGGGCGGCAAGAAGTTCTTCTTCGTGGACGGACCGCCCTACACCACGGGGCGCATTCACCTGGGCACCGCCTGGAACAAGGTGATCAAAGACTCGGTTCTGCGCTACAAGTCCATGAACTGTTTTGAGGTCAAGGACAGGGCGGGCTGGGATATGCACGGCCTGCCCATCGAGGTCAAAGTAGAGGAGTCCTTCGGCTTTAGAAACAAGAAGGATATTGAGGCTTATGGCGTCGATAAGTTCATCGCCCGCTGCAAGGAGTTCGCGCTTCGCCAGAAGGACGACATGACGGCTCAGTTCAAGATCCTGGGGGCCTGGCTGGACTGGGAAGATCCCTACATGACGCTCAAGAACGAGTATCTGGAGGCGGCCTGGTGGACTCTGAAAAAGGCGCATGAGAATAACCTCCTGGAAAGAGGTTTGCGGGTGGTCAATTGGTGCCCGCGCTGCCAGACGGCCATTGCCGACTCCGAGGTGGAGTACTGGGATGAGACCGACTACTCCATCTATGTCAAATTCCCCGTGCTTGGCGAAGAGAATACCTACATTGTCATCTGGACCACCACGCCCTGGACCATTCCCGCCAACGTGGCCGTAGCAGTCAACCCCACCTTCCAATATTCCAAAGTGCGAGCCATGAAGGATGGAAAGGCCGAGATCCTCATCATGGCCTCGGACCTGGTCGAGTCCGTGCTCAAGATCGGTCGCTATCAAGACTTTGAGCTGCTTTGTGCCCTATCCGCAGAGCAAATGCAGGAGCTCACATACAGTCACCCCTTGGGCGGCATGGTCCCCCGGCAAAAAGAGATTTTGCACAAGGTTTATGCCGCCGACTTCGTGACGGCAGAGAACACCGGCTGCGTGCACATCGCTCCCGGCCACGGTCTCGAGGACTACGAGCTGGGAATGAAACATCATATGGAGATCTTCTGCCCTGTGGGCGGAGACGGACGCTACACGGCCGAGGCAGGAGAGAAGTATCAGGGCCTGTATGTCAAGGAGGCGGATAGCGAAGTTATCGCCGATCTGGAGGAACAGGGTAAACTGCTGTCCCAGGGACGGCTAGCGCACCGCTACGGCCATTGCTGGCGTTGCAAGACGCCTATCATCTTCATCGCCACTAGCCAGTGGTTTTTGCGAATATCCGATCTGCGGGACAAGATGCTCGAAGAGGTCTCGCGCATAACCTGGTATCCGGAGTGGGCAGGATCGGCTCGCTTCTCGGACTGGATCAAGAATGCCCGCGACTGGTGCATCTCCCGGCAGAGGTACTGGGGAATTCCTCTGCCTATCTGGACCTGCCCGGCCTGCGGCCATTTAGAGGTGATCGGCACGGCTGCTGAGCTCGAGGAGAGAAGCGGTCAGAAGCTGGCTGATCTGCACCGGCCGGATGTGGACCATATCTTTTTGGACTGCCCCTGCGGCGGCAAAATGGTGCGCTCGCCTGATGTTTTTGATGTCTGGTTTGACAGCGCCGTAGCCTCCTGGGCCACTTTACGCTTCCCCAGCCACGAAGAAGAATTCAGGGAATGGTGGCCGGCTGATTTCATCACGGAAGGGCATGACCAGACGCGCGGCTGGTTCTACTCTCAACTGGGGGCCGCCATGGTCTCCTTTGGCAGAGCGCCTTACAAGAGCGTCCTCATGCACGGCTTTACCTTGGACGACCAGGGCAGGAAGATGTCCAAGAGCATAGGCAACATCGTCCAACCGGAGGAGGTTGTGCAGAAGTTTGGAGCCGACATCCTGCGCTTTTATGTGCTGGGAGCCAATGCCCCCTGGGAGGATCTGCACTTCTCCTGGGATGCTGTGGAGAACACCAGCCGCATGCTCAACATCTTCTGGAATGCTTATCGCTTTGCCCTGCCCTACATGGTCCTGGATAAGTTCGATGCCGGCAAGGCGGATCTGTCCAGGTACGAGAGCAATCTACGCCCCGAGGATCGCTGGATTTTGTCCCGGGTAAACAGCCTGATTGAGGACGTCACAAAAGAGATGGAGGTCTACCAGTTGCATCGCATTGTGCGCTCCATCTCCGACTTCATACTGGAAGATCTGTCTCGCTGGTACATCCAGCTGGTGCGGCCCCGCACCTGGATTGAGCAGGATAATCCGGACAAGCTCGCCGCCTACGCCACCATCTATGAGGTTTTAGTTAAACTCTCAAAGCTCATGGCTCCGTTCACGCCCTTCATCGCCGAGTCCATCTACCAGAATCTGGTGAAAGGCCTAGACGAAGGTGCACCGCAGTCGGTACACATGTGCCAGTGGCCCAAAGCCGATGCGGGGCGAATAGACAAGCATCTGGAAGAGAGCATGGCACTGGTAAGGGAGGTTTCCATGGCCGCTTCCAATGCCCGCCAGAAAGGAGGCCGCAAATTGCGCTGGCCTGTCTCAGAAATCTTAATAGCTCCGGCCCAGGAGGCCGTGGACTTGGGCGGCCTGGAAAATGTCCTTAAGGGCCAGACCAACTCCAAGAAGATAACCGTGCTAGCTGCCGGAGAAAAGCCAAAGATGGACCTGGAGATCGCCCCAGTTCATAAGAAGATAGGTCCGGTCTACAAGGGCGAAGCCAAGAATGTCGTCGAGGCCATAGCCGCTGCCAACCCTGCCGAGGTCAAGAGGCAACTGGATGCTGGGGACGCGACCATATCTTTCAGAGGAATGGAGTATAAAATAACCGCCGATATGGTGCAAATCAAGGAATTGCCGTCGCAAAATCTGCCTGCCGCAGAGTTTTCCCGAGGATTTGTCTTCGTGGACATCACCCTCACACCCGAACTGGAGGCGGAAGGGTATGCCCGAGAGATCATTCGCCGCATCCAGGATATGAGAAAAGAGCTGGATCTGCGCGTGGAAGATCAGATCCGGGCCATTGTCGATATCGAGAGCAAGCCGATCCTTGACTTAGCCCTGCAAAAGAAGGAGCATATTGCCGGCGAGGTTCGAGCTGCAAATTTCCAGTTGGGCCTGGGCCTGGAACTAGAGGGCAAGCTGGTTAAAGACTGGGATATAGAGGGAGTCTGTGTGAGAATCGGCATAGATCGGGCAGTATAAACCGAAAATAGGTGCGAGATCAATTTAGATCACAGGAGTTTTATAATATGGGTATGGAAGAAGATGTCATGGTGGCACCAGTTCCCGTCAGGGTCAAAGGGGTCTACATTGCCGAATCAGAAGGAAGCGCGCCTGTACCTGTGGTCCTCCTAGAGGATGAGATGGCGAGGATCGTGCCCATATTTGTGGGGCTGTCTGAGGCCGTCTCCATTCATCATGCCCTTTCCGGGGAATTGTCGCCCCGGCCCATGACCCATGATCTCTTCATCTCCGTCCTGGAATGCCTTTCTGCCAGCATCACCAATGTGCTCATCGATGATCTGGATGCAGGCATCTACTATGCTCGCATCACCATCAAGAGCGAGAGCAAACAGAGCGAGATAGATGCCCGTCCCAGCGACTGCCTGGCCCTGGCTCTGAGGAGTCGCGCTCCTATCGAGGTGCAGGAGAAGGTAGTCCATGAAGCCTGCATCAGCAAGAGCGATGTGGAGAAGCTGGTCAGCATAGACAACTATCTGCAGTAAATTCGGCACAAAGGTTATCTTCCAAAACCGGCAATCCAATTGTTATGACTGTGGATTCGGTGGAAAAGCCTGCTGATAACCGTTGGAGTGAACCAGCCCGTTATATTATGGGCGTGGTCCTGCTTTTGGCCGGGCTGTTCGTGGTGTACATTGGGCGATCTGCCATTCCTTTGGTGATATCTGCCGCACTGCTGGCCTTACTAGTAGATCCAATTATCCGGTTTTTGGCCGGGCGTCTGCGGATGAATAAAAATCTGGCAATTGTAATTACCTATTTGTTCGTGGTGGCCATGCTGCTGGTAGTTCCCTTGCTTTTGATCCAACCGCTTGTGGAGGCAGCTAATTTTGCTCTACAAATTGATCCAAGTCTGATTATACAGAGATTGAGCCAGATTGTACAATCCTTTTCAACTGATCTGCAAGCCCACCAGTGGCTGGCAAGCGTATTGAACCCGGCTCTTGATTCCCTGTTGACGGCTCTGAATTATTCTACATCATCAGCCCAGACCCCAGTTCCAGCCATGCAAATGTCGGTTGCCGACTTGAGCAGCCGGATTGGAAATGCAATGGGTGCTGTGGCAGGATTTTTGGGACCGACTTTTTCTGGGTTAGCTTCGGTATTGTTCACGCTGCTGATGGCGCTGCAAATGACTCTCACCGCTGGTGAGTTCAAGAATTGGTTTTCGGACTTGATTCCACCGGGCCATGGACCGGAGCTCTCCTTGCTGTTTGGAAATATCCACATGACCTGGACAGGTTTCCTGCGAGGTCAAATTCATCTCATGCTGATAGTAGGCCTGGTCACCTGGGTGGGAGGTTTTATTCTGGGATTGCCGCAGGCATTTTTCCTGGGCGTCATTGCCGGATTCATGGAGTTGATCCCCAATGTCGGCCCGGTTCTGGCGGCTGTTCCTGCGGTTTTGATCGCCCTCTTATTTGGATCAACACATCTGGCATTCAGCCACCTGAGTTTTGCGCTAGTGATTATTGGTTTCTACACGCTTGTCCAGATGCTGGAAAATCAATTCCTGGTGCCAAAGATCATGGGTAATGCTGTCGATCTCCCCCCCCTGATAGTATTAATCGGTGTCATCGCCGGTGCCGAGGCATTCGGCATAATGGGGGCGCTCCTGGCTACACCGATGATCGCCACGGGAAAACTGATATTTCGTTATATTTATGGAAAGATCATGGTGGACGCCCTTGTTGCACCGACGGTTGGATCGAAGCCGAATCAATGACTAATCGTCTCCAGGTCGATCATATATCTCATAGTTAGGAGAACTGTGATATCTATTGCCAGCTTTATGAGGCCGGCAAACTCCATATCCAGGAAAATGAAGATGTCCACCAGGAAGATCTGAATGAGGATGGAGGTCTTGAACAGCCGGTAGGCTCTCAGCCTATCCCTACGCATCCTGAGAACCCCCGCCGCTACATAAGCGCTGGCCAGCAATGCAGAGAGCGTCCCTCCTAACTCACTCAGGGTTAATGGCGGAAGCTGCAACTTGGGGATAAATAGTTGGATAATTTCCAGGGAGTTGATAAAGAGAGATAAGAGGGAGATGGTGATGAATAACGCCATCACGGCTCTGGTAAACCAGGGCTTTCTCACAATGCGTGCATAGACGTTACTGGGCCGCCTTTTAATTCTTGTCCAGGCATCCGGCCCCTGGGCAGGTATGGATTTAATATTTTTCATCAGCTCGCTAAGAGCGATTGTCACCGGATTATTGGGATCTGCTTCATTCAAGAGGCTCAGGGCTCTTTGCTGATCTTCAGATCTAAGATCCTGTGTCACTGCCTCCTTGGTAAGTTCGAGGACGTTTACCAGCCGTTCCTTGTCCGACAACCAGGGGGAGCGATTGATGCGCTCCATGAGGAAATAGATGATAATGAAGATAATGTAGATAATGGCCACGCTTGGCTTGAAGAAGTAATCGTTATCTGCAGTGACAAACTTGCCAACCTCGTCTATGAAAGCTCCAAAGCCAAATCCGCCTAAAAGTGCAGCCATGGACCTGGCGGCCCGGCCGGTGAAAGCCTGAAACATTATCATGGCCAGCAGCATAAAGAGCCCGCCCACCAGCACATGAGCTATGTGCAGGTTTCCTGGGCTGAACTGGGGATAGCCAGTAAGATGCAAGAAGCCTCGTATGGCCAGAATTGATGCAACTGCTGTGACGAAGAAGATCTCCATCAGGTCTGACCCATCAAGATTACGCACGAAAATCCTATTGAAGGTCGCACTAATATTATTCATGTATCTCCGGATGCTCTGAATCTGGCCCTGCAAATAGCTGTAACTAACCTATAATTACTCCATTGTTACCGACTTACTTGAATATCTTCTTTTCCATCATTCGGACATAATCCTTATATACGATAATAGACGTATTCATGTTGTTCACAATTGTGATTGGCAAATTCAGGATATTGCTTTGCATACCTTTGCCCGGCAAAAAAGTCGTTGATTGCCGCAATATCGGTACCTGTATCCAAGCGTAACGTTAGGTGATAAATGTGAGATTTGGCACAATAACCGGATCGTTGCTTCTGATGCTATTGATATCTTTAGCCACGCAAACCGCCCTGGCCAAGGACGAACCTGCCGAGCTTAAGGCAGAAGATGTGAAGATCTCCGAAATTTTAGAGAATGAGACCGCTTATCACGGCAAGATGGTAGTAGTCGAGGGCAAGATCGAGCTGGAATGCGGTGCAGGCTGCTGGTTTGTCCTGAATGACGGCACGGGGAGCATTTACGTTGATATTTTGCCCAATAACTTCGCCATACCTCAGAAGAGCGGCGAAGATGCCAGGGTCTATGGTGAGGTCACTCTGAAGAACGGCGATCCTCAGATCATTGGCAAGATGGTGTTGATCGGCGGAGAAGTCTATCAATGAACTTTTTTACCCTGGCGGCCAAGAACCTTCTACGCAGGAGGGGCCGGACCATGCTCACCGTTCTCGGTGTGGCCATTGCAGTATCCGTTCTCTTCAGCCTTCTGGCTCTCAATTCCGGTTATGAAAAGGAGCTCTCCAAAGAGGTAAACAGCCTGGGCGTTCACATTCTGGCTGTGCCCAAGGGTTGCCCCTACGAGGCGGCCTCTTTGATCATGCATGGCGGCGTGATTCCCAAGTACCTCTCCGATTCCGATTACCGGAATGTGAGCACAATTGCCGGTGTTGAGCTGGCCGCCCCCATGCTTTTGCACCAGTTTATGAAAACGGACGAAAAGACCGGTGTCAGCACGCCGCACATCATTTACGGCATCAACATGGAAGAGACGAGGGAGCTCAAGCCCTGGTGGACGGTGGAGGGCAGATTCTTTTCCGATAATGAGACGCGCGTCATGCTGGTGGGCCGGGGTCTGGCGGACAAGGAGAACCTGAGCGTGGGGCAGGTGCTTCCCGTTGGCCCCAAGAAGGAGAACTTCACCATTGTGGGCATCCTGGGCCGGACGGGCGATCAGGACGACCAGTTCCACTTCTTCCCCTTAAAAGAAGCGCAGCGCGTCTTCAATAAGCAGGGCATGATCACTACCATAGCCGTCAAGGTGAGGGATGTAAGCCGCATCGCCGCCGTCTCCCAGGAGATGGAAAAGATCCCGGACATTCAGGTGGTCACCATGACCCAGATCATGGGCACCATCATGAACCTGGCCGGCTCGGCGCGTTCGCTTTTGCTTACGGTAATTGCCATTGCGCTTATCATCAGCGCTTTTGGCATCATCAACACTCTGCTCATGTCTGTAAATGAGCGGACGCGGGAGTTCGGCATGATGAAGGCCATCGGAGCCTCAGGCCTGGACATCGGCAAGATGGTGCTGGCAGAGACGGTCTTCATTACTCTGCTGGGCGGCATCCTGGGCACTGTGGCAGCGGTGGTGGGCTCAAGCCTAATTGAGAGCTTCGTTAAGGGCATGCTGCCCTACTCGCCTGGCGGATCGCTCATCTCTTACAGCCCGGAGCTGGTGGGCTTTGCCCTGGCCTTCTCCGTGCTGCTGGGCCTGGTCTGCGGCATTTATCCGGCCATTAAATCCTCAAGGCTCTCGCCCATGGAGGCTATCCGGGGTGGCTTTGAATGAGCGGCATAATTGAGGCAAAGGAGCTATGCAAGGTCTACCGGCGGGGCAGAGAGGAGATTCAAGCCCTCAAGAACGTTGACTTTAGCGTCAAGGCGGGCGAGTTTGTCTCTATCATCGGCCCCTCCGGCTCGGGCAAGACCGCCCTCTTGAATATGCTTGGTTGTCTTGACACACCCAGCAGCGGCAGTTTGCGCCTGAACGGCATCGAGATCGCGGGCCAGAAGGAGCGCGACCTGGTCAAGATTCGCAGGGAGAACATCGGCTTTGTCTTCCAGCAGTTCTACCTCATGCCCACGCTCACGGCGCGGGAGAACATTGAGCTGCCCCTGCTCTTTAGCAAAAAGAAACGCAGTGCGAAGAGGGTCGATGAGGTATTGCAGATGGTGGGGCTGGCCGATCGAGGCGATCACCTGCCCGGACAGTTATCAGGCGGCGAGATGCAGCGGGTGGCCATAGGCCGGGCTCTCATCAACGATCCCAAAATTGTGCTGGCGGACGAGCCCACGGGGAACCTGGACAGCGCCACATCGGAGATGATCTTCGGTCTCTTTTCAGAGCTGAATAAGAGGGGCCTCACGCTGGTGGTGGTGACGCATAATCTGGATCTGGCTCGACGGGCGGAGAAGATGTACACGTTGCGGGACGGGCGGATCGTGAGCTGCGAGGAGCGAACGTGTGCGAGAGGGGCGGCCTGATTTATTAACTATTAAACAATTATTATTTTAAATGAATACTTCGCAGCTTGCAGCGGGGTGTGCAGAAACCTTATCAACAAAATTTTTTATATTAATTACGATGATTGTCTTGCCTTTCCTTTCGCATGCCGCCTTTCCAGATAGCTTACGGTCAATAGCAGCACCAGAGAGATGGCCATGCCCAGCAGTGGATAGCTTTGACCGAGGAACAGGGCAGTAGTTCCTCCCCCCACCAGCGCATAGAGCGCTCCGCCCGAGGTCAGGCCCAGCCGCTCTTTGTAAAATCCGGCAACTGTCGGCAAGAGCAGGCCGCTGGTGAAGATCGTGTAGGCGATGAGCAGGGTCTTGATAATGCCGGGTAGCGAGATGGCCAGGAGGAGGGCAGACGCCCCAATGAGCACGACCATGATCCGGGAGATCTTCATCAGATGGGCAGAGCCTGCATTGGGCCTTGCCTTTTTGTAGATATCAAAGGTGAGGATGGATGTCACGGTCATGAGGCTTGTGTCCGCCGAGGACATGAAGGCCGCCAGAAGAGCGGCGGCTACCAGCCCCACCATTCCCGGCGAGAGAAGTCCCGTCATGAGCGAAAGAATGGCCCCTTCCGGTGGGGAGGCAGGATAAAGAGACCGGGAGAACACGCCCAGGGATGTGATGATAAACGCCAGCGGTATGAGGATGATGGCCGCGAATAATGCCGAAATTTTTGCGTCTCTGGGACAGGAGGCGGAAAGCAGGCGCGAGTACATATCCGGGCCAACAAGATAGGCCGAGCCCACTACTATTATCATGGATAATACCTCCCAGCCACCCATTTGAGCCGATGTGGGAAAGCTATGGCTTAAAATAGGGCCCGGGCCGGCGAAGCTGAGTGCCGCAAAAAAAAGGATAACCATTCCTGTTATTATTATCAGAAACTGCACCAGATCGGTTCTCACTACCGAGCTTTGCCCTCCGTGCGCTGTGTAGAGAACGAATACCAGGGTGCAGGCAATCATAAATATTGTGCCGTCTCCTCCAAAGATGGCGCCTAGGACCTTGCCGGCGGCCGCTATCTGCACAGCAATCACGCCAACCCAGGAGACGGCGATGAGAAGCGAGGCGGCAGTCCTTACCCTCTCGCCATAAAAAGAGCCCACCAGTTCCGGCAGAGTGTAGCATCCCTTCGCTCGGATCTTTTCCGCAAAAAAAAGCGACAGGATTAACATTCCTATGGTGCCGGAGAGCATCCACCAGGCCCCCGCTAGGCCGCTCTTAAATCCCAGGCCAGCCATGCCGATGGTGGAAGAGGCCCCTACAATTGTGGCACAAAAGGTGCCTGTGAGCAGAACCTTTCGCAAGCTTCGGCCCGCCAGATGAAAATCCTCCAAACCATGCAAGCGTAGCCCCCAGGCCCCAATCGTCAGCATGGCCAGCAGGTAAACCACTATCACGATGGCGGATTGATTCGTAATTACATCGCCTCAATTGTAAACCGTACCGCGGGGTTTGGTTGACAATGATATAAATCTTTCCCAGAAAGCTAGCAGGCCCATGTGGTGCTTGGCAGGGTCTGCTTCGTAGGGAAAACAATATGAGATAGAATGTACAATCCAGAAATACAGAATGCATAACCTAGAGTGCATTAATTCCATTCAAAATATATCCTGGAAGGTGAAATATATGCGGATGTTTGCAAAGACGATATTGGTCTTGCTGGTAGCAGCATTATTGCTGCCTATGCTTGCTCTTGGCGTGGACGAGGTTGAGAAGCGTCCCGTAGAATCGGTTGCAGAGAATCTCTTTAACAAAGGCATCGGAAATGCGTGGGTGGGCGGCGATCCCTTTGCATCGAGCACGGGAACGGGCTACAACCAAATGCATGGTGTGGCAAGCCTCGATTTGGACTACCGGATCATTGGATATCTGAATGTGGCCTCCGGCTTAATTGTGGCAAGCGACAGCGGCAATAGCCTGCATTTCACTCCGGGTCCAGGCAATTATCCGGTTTACGGATACTTCAAAGCAGACAAAATGATGGGGATTTTCATCGATTTTAACTTGTAGGATTGCGAAAGATATGTCGGGAAAATTGAGGGAGTATTTCAATAAGCAGCCGAGGCTTGGCGTCATAAGCACATCGAGTAAGGATGGAAAGGTCGATTGTGCCGTTTACGGCTCCCCGCAAATGATCGACGAAAAAACTGTTATCGTGGCATTTGCCAGGGGCCGCACCTTTGCCAACCTAGAGGAAAATCCCCATGCCGTATTCATGATAATGGAGCCAGGAGCGGGAATCCTTGATTGGAAAGGGATCCGGGTTTATCTGAAGATGTTGGAGTACGCCACCTCGGGGCCAAAGTTGGAAACGTACAAAAGCCAGATGGCCAAGGTTGTGGGCGAACAGGCGGCAGGGATGATTGCCGTGCTGGCAACCTTCGAGGTAACGGAAGTCCGGCCTCTGATCGATTTTGGGCAGGGCTGGGAGAAAGCAATCTGAAATGAGATTGATCTATGCCGTTTTCATCCTTCTTCTGGCATTGATGACATCAGCAAATTGTCAGCAGACCGCAGAAGGATGGCTTAGTGATCTAGATCCCAATCTTGTCGTTTCCTGGATCGAAAAAGGCGTTACTCTCCATAACCAGGGCAGGTACGATGAGGCAGTTAGGGCTCTAGACGAGGCCATCAAGCAGGATCCCAATTATGCCTATGCCTGGAACATCAAAGGCGTTGTTCTCAGGAACCAGGGGCAGTCTCTCGATGACCCGGACATTGGTCTCGATGGCCAGGACAAGTACGATGAGGCCATGAAATGTTTTGATGAGGCCATCAGGCTTGATCCTAACCTTACCGAGGCCCGGGTCGACAAAGGCATTGCTCATCTTGGCCAAGGCGTTGCTCTCGCTCGCCTTGGTGTCGATGGCCGGAGCGAGTACGATGAGGCCATGAAATGTTTTGATGAGGCTATCAGGCTAAATCCCAACAATGCTATGGTCTGGCGTCAAAAAGGCGTTGCTCTTTATAAAATGGGCCGAGAAACAGAGGCGGAAGCTGCCTATGTCAGAGCCAAGGAGCTGGAGTATGAAGGCTGATAACAGGTGCAATCGAAGACCCCTTTGGTACCGGATCCAAAGCCCTTTTTATCAAAGTACATCATGTCGTTCCAGCCCGCATAACAGCATGGTAACCAGCTATCTGCTTCATCACCGGTTTCATTGGAATTTTCGAATACAGATTTCATCTCTATTCTTCGTTTCAGACCGTATGTACCGTAATACCGTTCTTCTCCCTCACTGAGGGCAGGATAGTTCTGGTGTTTGACATCGTACCGAGAATCTCTGAGCCTGTAGCTTAAATCCGCAATACCAGTTGTGTTAGCTTTGATTTCGTAACCTAAATATTTTGTAGGCTTGAATTCAGCCAAGATAATGGACTCATTGGTAGCCAGTACTGTAGCATTCATCCTTTTTAGCCAAATAACAGACCTCTGTTCCTTAGAGAGCTCACGGTTGTACAAGAAGTTCGCACCCACAAAGTCTCCATTATTTCCCTCAAAATCTCGGTTATTTATCTGCTGGCCGGAATATGCTAGGGTTCTACTGGCTTTTATGAAGACCGGCCATTTCTCATTTTTGTACTCGATTGTGTATAGATCAGTTCCCGCGGGCTTATCTACTGTGATCTCGATTTCGTCCGGGTAAACAACGGACTGCATCATTATTTCATCCGCTGATTTGTAGCTACCTTCGAGAGAGCTTGTCCTCTGCCGAAGGCGTACGTCATTAGTTCCAATCTCTTCATAGTAGGATTGATATGGTCTTAGGATTCTACCACGAGACTCAACAGGTGATACTTTACCTTCCACAAAACTCGACAAGTCAAAACTAATATTACTGCCCTCACGATATATGGACCAGTGAGACGAGTTGGTGTCGACGTTGCTAGCCCAGAAGACTGAGTTAGCGTTTGAGGTTAGCAAGAAAATCGCTACAAGAAGAATCGCAAGATGCAGTCTCATCCAAACCAGATATTCGATGAGAGGTAATTAAACCTTTTCAGAACGCTACAGTGCTTCCGGTTTTAGGTATATAAATTTTTGTC
>SESA01000216.1_pt1 | contig 40287 bp, 33 predicted proteins | sample 3171451 | NCBI WGS metagenome assembly SESA01 (sample SAMN06051862, study PRJNA518727) | freshwater metagenome | biome: subpolar coniferous forest; feature: holomictic lake; material: water; isolation source: holomictic Lake 227, 8 m depth | place: Canada: near Kenora, Ontario | collected...
TCATGTATGCCGGGATGTGGGAATTCCGCCGCACTCCATGGTCGTTCAGCTCGGGAGGCAATGGCAGCGGATTATACCGTTCTGCGGATGGCGGGAAAACCTGGTCAAAGGTCAGTAACGGAATGCCCGAAGGCATGCTCGGAAGAGTGTCCCTGGCTGTTTCCAATGCCAAACCCGGACTGGTATTTGCCCTCATCGAAGCCAAAAAGACCGGCCTGTATTCTTCATCCGACAAAGGCCTCAGCTGGAAGCTGGTCACCAATTCCGAGTCGGTGAACGACCGTCCGTTCTATTTCTCATACCTGGCCCCCGACCCGCTCGACACCAACATCATTTATAAACCGGGGTTTACTCTGAACAAGAGCACCGACGGGGGCAAGACCTTCAGCGGCGCCGCTGTTGAAGGCGGGAACTACCATAGCGACTGCCACCCGGTCTATATCAGCAAAAAGGACAACAACTTTATTTATATGGGCACGGATGGCGGGGTGTATTACTCCATGGACAAGGGAAATACCTGGCGTCATATGCGCAACCTGCCGGTGTCCCAGTTTTACCATGTAAGCGTCGATATGGCTGATCCGTACAATGTTTACGGCGGATTGCAGGATAACGGCTCATGGTACGGACCTTCCCAGGGTGGTTACGGCATTACCAACTCCAGCTGGAAAAGCGTGGGTTATGGTGATGGATTTTATGTGTACCCCGACAAACTGGATTCAAACATTGTTTACTGGCAGTACCAGGGCGGTAAAATCGCAAGGTATTATCTGAAAACCGGAGAATATAAATCGTTGATCCCGTTCAGGGATAAGGACACCAAAGAACTCCGCTTCAACTGGAATACGCCCCTTGTATTCAGTCCGGTTTCAAACCGTTTTTATACTGGCGCCCAGTACCTGTATAAAACCAACAATCGCGGCGATTCATGGACCCGCATTTCACCCGACCTCACGACCGACGACCCGAAAAAGCAGAAACAGGAAAAATCGGGCGGGCTCACCGTCGATAACTCATCCGCCGAAAATCATTGTACGATTTATACCATCAATGAATCTCCCCTCGACAGCCTGACCATCTGGGCGGGAACCGATGACGGGAACCTGCAGGTGACGTCTGATGGCGGGAAAACATGGACGAATGTGGTGAAGAACATTCCCTCATTGCCAGCCAATACCTGGTGTTCCTATGTCGAACCCGGGCATTATAATAAGAATACCGCCTATGTGACCTTCGACGGGCACAGGCTGGGTGATAAAACCCCTTATGTGTTCATGACCGAAGACCTCGGAAAGACCTGGAAAGCACTGGCCGATTCAACAATCGGAACCTATTGCCATGTGATCAAAGAAGACCTTGTAAGACCCGACCTTCTTTTTCTTGGAACTGAGGGCGGATTATATATTTCGGTTGACCGGGGCGGAAGCTGGGCTCTGTTCAAAGGGAATATGCCGAAGGTGCCTGTGATGGATATGCTCATTCATCCCAGGGAGCAGTCGCTTGTGATGGCAACACACGGCAGGGGGATCATGATCATCGACGACCTCTCCCCTTTCAGGCAGATCACAGCTGATGTGCTGGCTTCTGATGTGCAATGGCTGAAGCCTAAGGATTATGTCATCAAGGAAACCTCGACCAGCCAGAGCTTTAACGGGGACGACGAATACCTGGGCCAGGTGCCAGAGGAATCGGCGCCAATAGCCTATTACATGAAGAAACGCCACATCATGGGCGAGATCCATCTCGAGGTGTACGATGCCAGCGGGAAATTCATTCAGAAACTCCCTGCAGGCACACGTAAAGGGATCAATATCATACAGTGGAACATCCATATGAAACCGCCCAAAGTGCCTGTATCCCCTCAAATCCAGGGCTCGGCATTTGCCCGTCCGGAATACGCAATCGGCGAGTATACTGTGAAACTCTTCAGGAATGACAAGGTATATGAAACAAAGATCAGGCTTCTCCCCGATCCGAAATCCATGTACACCCTCCAGGACAGGGAAATCCGGCAGAAGGCTGTGACTAAAGGATATACCCTGCTCGAATCCCTGGCCTATACCGACAGGCAGGTAAGGGAGATCCGCGAACAGGCTAAAAAACTGGCAAAAACAGCTCCAAAATCCCTTTCGAAGAAACTGCTTGCAGTAGCTGTGAATATGGACACCCTGCACTGCCGCATCGTTTCAACCGCCGAAGGCAAGATCACGGGTGAGGAAAGATTAAGTGAAAAGATAGGTTTTATTTATGGCTCCATTCTTTCTTATCCGGGACGCCCTACCGATTCACAAGTCCAGGGCCTGGATGTTCTTGCTGCTGATGCCAAAAAGGTGCAGGATGAGGTAACCAACTATGTTTCTGTTGAACTTCCAAAGCTTAACCAGGAACTGCTGAAGGATAAATTAACTGAGATAAAACTGACTTCACAGGAAGATTTCAGCAAGGAGCCCTGAAACATTTATACTTGTTTCAGCTCACCGGAAATTTATACGCAGATTTGTCTTTTGCAGTATATTTGCAGAACTATTCATCCGCAGTCAAAAGTAACTTATAAAACATACAGCCATGGCAAAAGGACAAGATGTTAAGAAAGCCGTTAAGAAAGAGCCTACCAAGACCCTGAAGGAAAAAAGGGCGGAGAAAAAGGAAAAGAAAGAGAAAAGAGGTAAATTTTAACAGGGTCAAAAGTTTAATCAATACAGGGCAGGATAAAATTAATTCCCTGCCTCTTAACGTATCAGCATTACGTTACCTTTCATAACAATATCACCCTGGGCGATAATATCTTCACTCAGGAAGCCGATTTTCACCATCCAAACATAGGAGCCTGCTTCGCAGGGTTTACCTTTAATTGTGCCATCCCAACCTTTATCGATATTATCAGATGTAAATACTTGTTGTCCCCAGCGGTCAAATACGTTCATGGTAAAGCTGATGTTCCTGTAAAGCCCGATAACCCTGAATACGTCGTTAAGCCCGTCGTTGTTCGGAGTGAAGGCTGTAGGAGCTGAATACTCGAACACTTTTACATATACACTGTCGCTGTTCATGCAGCAGTTGAAATCTTTCACTCTGACTGAATAATTTCCCTGGGATGCAACCGAAATTATTGAATCCCCTGAACCGTTCGACCAAAAATATTCCATGTATCCTCCCCCGGCATGGAGGATTATTGAAGACCCTGAATACATCAGAATGGTATCTCCTCCGAGTTTGACAGTGGGCAGGGCATAGCTGGTAACCAGGGCTGAATCGGTAAAACTTTGTCCGTTGAATTTCTCGGTCAGCTTTACCATGTATTTGCCTGGCTTTGTATAAAGATGAATGGGTTCGGGATTGCGAGAGAAACCGCCGTCGCCGAAGTCCCAGAGAACAGAATCGATGTTGGCTTTGTTGGGAATGGTAAATTTCGTAATGTCCCCGTTACATACACTGTCCCATCGGAATGCAGGCAGGTCGAAGTAAGTTTGAATGAAGTTGGGCAGACCATAAACACTCTTCCGACCATCCAATGAAAATAGCTGATTCCTGGAATTGTTCATCCGGTTGAAATTGCATGCTTTTCCGGGCCTGTTTGGGTTGTAAATGACATCGATAGAATCCTTTGTAAGAAGGGCGGTGATTGTACGTGATATATATATCCTTCCATCGGTGGCGAGTTGCATGAAACAAAGCAGGTTTCCTGCAACGCTATCAAGTAAAACCGGATTCATCAAACCGCCGGCGAGATCAAACTGGTAAACATATGAAGGCCTTGTTGGAGGAGAACCGAAACGCTGCAGCTGAGTTGTGTATAATTTTCGGCTGTCGGGAGAAAATTCTATGCCAAAAGTATTCACTCCCTGATTTGGCATGACCATGGAACCTATATCGGAAATAACACCTGTCTGATTATTGAACCCGAAGAGTTCTACCATGTTCTTTCCAGTGATGGCAAGAGCAAGATACTTCCCATCGGGGGAGACTTTCATTGAGCCTTCTGCATTGGGCTGATCCAACGATCCCCCTCCATGAAAACTACCTGCGGAACTTGTTACAGAATCAGCCACTCCCTCTTCGCTTACCCGATATGCATAAAAATCCCTGGAGTTCCAGGCATGGGCAATGACCCAGACTGATTTTTTATCATGGCTCATCACGGCTGTAAGCTTCTGGCATGCAGATTTCAGCAGGGGAGTATTTTTACTGCTGGCATCCCCCATGCCATTTCGTAAGGTCATGTCAATTGTTGAATATCTCAATCCCAGCGTAGTATAAATACTGTCTTTGAACAATAACACATCTATTGTAAAAATATAGAAAATGTCAGATTTGGCAGGATTAGGAATGATGATGCAGGGTTGTGTGGCACCGAGGTCTCCATCTAGTCCATTGGCATTTCCCATTAAAGTGAAATTTCGGTCCCAAACCTTGTTCCCGTTCGTAAAGAACAGCAGATTGCCAGAGCTGTCACAGATCACCGCGGTCGCATTGTACGCTTTCATAACATTATCGGACAAGTCAGGAATTGCCGTTCCCGTGCGGAAGTCGATCCCCGCTTTATCTCCAAAATACCAAAGATCGGCTTGTTTCTGAGATCTCGGACAATTTGTCCGTGTTACAGGGCTTTGAGAAAATACGGCGTTCAGGCCAAGGCAGAAAAACACTATCATGAAGATTCTTTGCATTCTTGCCATCGAGGGCTTATAGAAAGTTCGTTTCTTCACTATCTGACGATAAGTTTTTCTGAATGATTAAAGTTCGCGTTGAAAAACCTCACAAGGTAAATGCCTGGCAAGATGTTTACAAGGTCAATAGTGGTTGAATATTTTGAAGAAATGCTTTCGGGTAATGAAAATTCTTTCACTTTGGTACCGAAAACAGAAAGAATTTCGGCCCGGGTTTCGTCTTTTACACCTTCACTTTCAACAGTAACACTGCCTGAGGCGGGGTTTGGGAATACTGAAAGTTTTCCCGGGTAATTGTTATCGCCAATCCCTGTACAGGCTTTAAAGTCAAAGATGACCGTTATTGAAGACTGGGATTTGCAGCCATGTTCATTGGTCACCTCCACCGTATAAGTTTGAGAATCATAGCCTATGCCTGTCGTACTAACTATGATGTCCCTGGTAGCTGCTCCGTTTGACCATAGATAGGTCGAGCCCGGGTTTCCGGCATCGATCGTGAAGGTATCAAAAACGCATACTGTTGTATCGGGAGGGCCCAGGTTGATCTGAGGCTCAGGGTAAATCTGCACTGAGGTAAAGCCCGTCGTAGTATTGAAACCATCATTTACCGATACATTGTAGGTTGTTGCAGCCGAGGGTGCGACCTTAGGGTTTGGTTCTGTTGATATAAAGCCCGGTGGATCGGAAGTCCAGGCATAAGTATAAAATCCTATATTCCCTCCTCCTGCAGAAGCATGAAGCTCGGATGTATCGGTACGGCATACCATAGGCGGAATTGCCACAGGGTTGACATTCAAAGGTACCCCGGTTACTTCGACTGAGACATTTCCGGCATTGGTGCTAATGCAATTTGTTGAAAGGTCCGTGACAACGAGAGAATACACCGTGGTGGTTGTCAGGTTGACCGTCTGAGGAGTTTTAATGCTGGCATTGACCAGCATGTTTGCCGGGGTCCATGAATAAAAATAATTTCCGCTTCCACCGACTCCCGAGCCATCAAGGAATGTGTAGGTCCCGTTCGGAATCGATTTATTCGCACCAGGATTGGCAACAGGCAGAGGAATAACAGTTACAGTCACTGTATTCAGAGAAGTATTGTATCCATCGGAGACGGAGACTTCATATGTGGATGTAGTTACAGGCACAACGGTGGGATTCGGAAGCGTGGAGCTGAATCCGCCGGGACCAGTCCATTGGTAGGTATAGGTTCCCGACCCTCCTGAACCGAAGGCCTGAAGCTGGGTGGAAGCTCCTGCACACAATGAGCCCGGTGTCGCGATGGCATTAACAGCCAGTGCGCCTCCTGCGATATTCACTGTAACCATATCAGAGGCAGTGCAATTGGCTGAGTCATCAGTGATATTGAGTGTAAACATTGTCGTTGTAAAAAGATTGACGGTTTGAGGCACCCGTACATTGGGATCAACAAGCTTTGCAGCGGGTTCCCAATGGTATCGGTATGAACCGCATCCTCCTGAACCGCTGCCGTGCAGGGTAGTGAACAATCCGTTGTTGATGGTTGTATCATTCCCGGCATTGGCCTTTGGATTGTAGATATAAGCATGCGTCACAGAAGTATCCGCGCTGGGCTGTCCGTTCACAGTAATCCGCAGAAAATAATCACCCTCATTCAAGGTAGTGGCATTGGAAATCGTTGGATTCTGCAGGGTCGATGAGAAATTATCGGGGCCCCACCAATGATAGATTGCGCTGTTAACTGACATGGCTGTCAGCTGGAGTGTCTGGCCTATACAGATCGGACTGTTATTGGAACAGGCAGGAGGAAGAATTGTACAGTCAGTTGTACCTGTGCCTCCGGTTTGCTGGAAAATAATATTGCAGGGCTGGTTGGAGTAGTTGGTTATCACAAGAATGTAATACTCCCCTGTTTGCCCGTTGGGAATATTGCAGGTTTCGTATGCGCTTGGCGAGTAACTGCAGGAGACGACTTTGTTACACGCCAGGAGCGAGCATGAATTCTGTGTTGGAAATGGTCCCCAGCAGCAGAAATCGATGTCCTTGGCTGGCTCACTATGCATCTGTATGATTATGTTGCCTGATGTGGCGACTTTCATATAATACCAGGCCGGATTGGGCTTGGTTGAAAGGCAGCTGTAACAGGGGCCGGTTTGCCCGGTCCCGGCATTGACCCCTGCCGGGAAAGAATAAAGAGTACCTGTGCAGAAGGGAGCAGCCATTTCACAGGTGCTGTTCGGGCCTCCTCCTCCGCCGGGCTGTGCGTTAAGAACTATAGGGAGCAATATGATCAATACAATAAAAGCAACTAATCTCTTCATATCCGGCGCAGCTTATTTATATTTATCATTATCCTTTAACCATTGCGCTTTTTGCTGATCAGAATAAGATGAAGCAGCCTCAAGGCTTCTCTTCTTTAAATCAAGAAAAATATCTATGACCTGTTTCTCCGGATTACGTTTTTCGGAAAGAAACCAGATCTTATCCCTGCCGATATTTGCGTCAAGGTTGATGATTTCAGCGGTTTTAAAACTAAGATTCAGAAAATACACTTTTTCAAAACGGCCAGGTAAACTTGAAAAATCCAGGAGGTAGTAATTGTTCCTTTCATCACTTTCGGCTTTGACTGCAAATTTTCCTTTGAAATCAAAGGACGCGTACTTTTTGATAAATGCCGGATCGTTCGGGTCAATGTTAACCTGTTGGGCCCTTACAACCGGGATTATTCCGGCAACAAGGAAAAGCAACAAAACGATATGGCAAATCTGTTTATTCTTCATGAGCTTATCTATTTAATGTACAGAACCTTGATGTCGGCATCACTTTGAGCCATGCAAGATACAAAATTTTCGGGCAGGTTGTTTTTCAAGCCCGGCTCACAGGAAGGATGCACAGCTTCGAATTCTGTCATTTTGCTAACTTTGACCTTGATATTATTTTCTTCTTTTGTATAGACTATATAAGATTGACAAAGGTTGTACTGATCCTGATGATTTTTCTTTCTCTAATTTTTCACCAATGAGATCTATGCTCAAAAGCTTTCAGTGATCGATTCCCTTAAAACCCTTGTTCTGTCTAGTTCAAAAAAGGGCTGCCGCAGCGTATAAAAACATCGTGAAGATTGAAGGCAATCGTTGCCAATAAATGAAGGGGCGGCTGTATGGCTTAAATGGGAAAATGCTTTCGCATTAACTCATTTAGCTCTTCAATAATAAAAGGCTTTGAAATAAAATCATTACAGCCTGCCTTGATTGAATTTTCCCTGTCGCCAGACATTGCATATGCAGTCTGCATAATTATGACGACATTTTTATTAAATTGTCTTATCTGGCGGGTTGCTGAATACCCGTCCAAATCGGGCATCCTGACATCCATCAATACCAAATCTATGTCAGGATTGTTACGGCAGGCTTCAACCGCTTCAATACCCGTTCCTGCTGTTAAAATTTCCTTGCAGTAAATGTTTAGTACCGTGGACAGAAAAAGCACCGACGCTTCGTCATCCTCGACAATCAGAATTTTCAGGTTGCTAGCCTGATAGGTTATTCCTGCTCCCGAAGAAGTATCTTCGATGACGGTTGTCACTTTATTCTTAATGTTGTATGGAAGGGTAAAATAAAATGTCGACCCCTTTCCCAACTCACTTTCCAACCAGAGTTTACCCCCAAGCATTTCCACGTAACCTTTTGCAATGGATAGCCCAAGTCCTGCACCTTCATATGGTTTGGTAATCAATTCACTGCCTTGCCTGAATCGCTCAAAAATAACCTCCTTCTTGTGCTCAGGCACACCCATACCTGTATCTTTTACGAAGAATTCAATGAAGTCACCCTTTTTCTCAGCGCCAATTTCAATTGAGCCAGCATTGGTAAATTTAAGAGCATTGCCAACGAGGTTGGTCAGAATGGCAAAAAGTTTCTCACGGTCTGTTTTAATGCGGCAATCGTTTGATGGCAGTGTGTTTTTTATTGATAGCTGCAACCCTTTTTTTTCAACCTCAGGAGTGAAGAAGTTATGAATAGATTCGATTTGCTCGTTAATGTTGGATGCCGATATTAAAACATTCATTTGTCCGGCTTCAATCTTTGAGATGCTGACAAGGTCGTTAATGATATTAAGCATACGCTTGCCACTTCTCTCAATTACGCTGATATATTGTTGTTGTTCTTTACCCGTTAAATGAGGTTCTTTAAGCAGTCCCGCAAATCCCAGGATGCCGTTCATCGGCGTACGGATTTCGTGGCTCATATTGGCAAGGAAAGCTGATTTCAGGCGGTCGCTTTCTTCGGCTTTTTCTTTGGCTTTGATAAGCTGCATCTCCGTTTGCTTCATCGCGGTGATATTTGCATTGAAGCCATACCACGTTACACTGCCATCTTCCAATTTTTCAGGCGTTGATTTGGATAACATCCATTGGACCGGCTTGCCGGGTATTTGCACTCTGAACTCACATGTAAAGCAGGTCAAATGCTTCGCAGAGTATTCAATATCGCTGATTACTCTTTCTGCATCTTCAGGGACAATTACCCTGCCAATAGGAGTAAAGTCATCAACTACATCTTCTGGGGAACATCCAAAAATGTTCTTGATACCTTCTGAAGCTATGGGAACACAGTAACTTCCGTCAGGTCTCCTGGTAAACTGATAAATCAGGTCAGGCAAATGTGAAGAAAGCTTTTTAAACTGGATGTCTTTTTCATGAATCTTTTCTTCTGACTTTATTCGGTCACTCACATCATTAAAAAATCCGACGCTGCATTTTCTGCCATTGAGGACAATGGGAGCTCCAGCTATGTCAGCATAGAAAATAGTGCCGTCTTTTCTAACGCAGGCTTGAGCAAAAGATACAGATTTAGCTCCCCGCATTTGGGAATCAAACTCTGACATAACCAAATCCAAGGATTCCTTTGGTACCAAATTCCCGATATTGAGCCGCCGAAACTCCTCATCAGTATATCCGAATAGTTTGCAGATGGCTGGATTGGAAAACAAAAACTGGCGGGTTTCAGCATCGGCGGCTAAAATCCCATATATGCTCCCGTTAAGAAGCACGCGGTACTTCTCTTCTGACTCTGCCAAGGCTTGTTCTGCCTTTTTGCGTTCGGTGATGTCACGTATAAAAGCCACAAATAGTCCACCATCAACTGGCTTATACTGAACACTGACTTCCACATTATATGTGGTTCCGTTCTTGCGACGGTGGCGGGTTTCAAATCGGTCTTCTCCCTGACTTAAAATTTTTTGAAAATGAATAACAGTATCGGCTTCTGATTCGACAACTTCCAAATCGGAAATCTTCATTGTTACTAATTCATCAGCACTGTAACCGCTCATTTGGACGTAGGTTCCATTGACTTCTAAAATTTGTCCTTTATTGTCAGCCAGCCAGAAGCCGTCCATTGCTGTTTGAAGTAATATTCGATGTTTTTCCTCATTCACTCGCAGAGCTTCTTCTGCCAGTTTACGCTCCGTTATATCGCTGATACTGCCAATAAGTGCAACAGGTTTATTCTGACAATCATTTACTAAAGTAAATCGGTCAATTAACCAACGATACACACCCTTCTTGTGTCTGAATCGGTATTCCACCTGATTTGTTTGTCCTGCACCTTTTGAAATTGCCCCGGCAAGGGTTCGCTCAACCTCAGGCATGTCATCCGGATGCATTAATCCAATAACGGTTTCCAGAGGCAAAGTTTTCATTTCTTCAGGAGTATAGCCAGTTAAACGAACGAAAACAGGACTGATATACTCATAATCATTGGATTGAAGATTCCTTTTGTAGGCAGCAACCAATGAATTTTCGAGCACTTCCCGCTGCCGCTCTTCACTTAACTTCAATTTTTCTTCGGCATTTCTCAAAGATGTAATATCTTTTTCATACAAAGCCTTCAATTCATCGTGCTCCTGCAGTATGGTCTGCAACTCTTCAATGAGTTCTTCCTTTGTTTTTTCCACGAAATTCATCTTGCTGAGGTTCAGAGGTTGAAAATACAATTTTACAATGATTTATCAAAAAAACCAAGGATATTAATTGCGAGTTTGGGTCAAATTGTGTTTAACTGGGCAATTTTGGTGGAGGATTTAAGCATAAGAAGCCGCCCTTTTGGAGCAGCTTCTTATAGTCAGGGGAAGATCTGTTGGGTTTATTCAAAGTCGGCTTCTACTGGAACAGCCGGCATTAAAGAAGTAATATCAATTTCATCATTAACGTCGGCTGTAAGGGGGGTATGATTAATGCACCAGTCTATGGTATAGAGCATTACATAGATAACAACATTGCATAAAAAACCAGCGCGGTTAAGTTTTTATGCTTTCCGCGCTGGTTGATTAACGTGTTTGTGCTCTTTCGGATAAATAGTCGGTTAAAAGAAAAAAGCCCTGAATGAATTAAAATGGCTGCACCTAACCAACTCAAATCAGCTTATTTTTGTCAGCATAAACCAGCATCTATGGAAATCAAAGTTAATCCCATCGGGTTCGTTAAAAACTTACGGAAAGCGCCTTCTGATGATTTTTGGGGTGAAGTAATTGCGGAAATCGAGCTTGCCGAAGATGTCCCAACCGAGGCTTTAAACGGCATAACCGAGTTCTCCCACCTTGAGGTCATCTATTTCTTTGACAAGGTCAAGGGCGGTGACATGGTGTTTTCTGGACATCCACGTGGCAACCCAGCCTACCCTTTGGTTGGCATCTTCTGCCAGCGAAAAAAGGACAGACCCAACGCCATAGGGCTTTGCACTGTTGAACTAATCGAGCATTCAGGAAGGAAGATTACTGTCAGGAACCTTGATGCCATTGATGGAACGCCCGTGCTGGATATAAAGCCCTTGTTCAGGGAGTTTCAGCCCAAGGGGGAAATCAGGCAGCCCGAATGGGTGTCAGACCTGATGAAGAACTACTGGAAGTAAATCAAAATCGGAAAATGGAAGAGTTTGACCGCAAGCAGCACTGGGAGAACATATACCAGACCAAGCAGCCCGAAGAGGTAAGCTGGTTTCAGAGCGTTCCCACCACATCATTGGATTTTGTAAAATACTTCGACCTTCCCAAAACAGCCAAAATAATTGACTTTGGCGGCGGCGACAGCTTCTTGGTTGACCACCTGCTCGATATGGGCTACCTGGACATCACAGTCCTTGATATTTCCGAGGTGGCAATTCAGAGAGCCAAACAAAGACTGGGTGGCAGGGCAGCGAAGGTTAAATGGGTTGTGCAGGACGCCTCCACGTTTGTTCCAACCAAGAGGTATGACTTCTGGCACGACCGAGCCGCCTTTCACTTTCTGACTGACGAACGGGAAATCGAACATTACGTCAACGCCGCACATAACGGCATCACCCAAGGGGGCATCTTGGTCATCGGAACCTTCTCCGAGCAGGGGGCGAAAAAATGCAGCGGTATTGAAATCCGACAATATTCCGAAGGCTCAATGGACAACCGCCTTAAAAAATACTTTGAAAAGGTCAGGTGCATTGCCGTTGACCATGCCACTCCGTTCAATACGGTGCAGAACTTCATATTCTGCTCTTTCAGGAGGTTATAAGCAGATGAATTAACGAAGAAAAAAGAAACATCAATCGTAGAATGGGGAAGGAATACATTACCAACAGGACATTCGACAAAGCAGATTTTTCCACGGCAGGAATGACGGCGACGGATTATGAGCAATGCACCTTCAACAACTGCAATTTCTTAAACCTCGACCTGTCTGGAATAGCATTCTTGGAGTGCCAATTCATCGGATGTGACCTGAGTCTTGCAAAGTTGAGCAAAACTGCGTTTCGGGATGTCAGATTTAAAGACTGCAAACTGCTTGGGTTGCGATTTGAGAACTGCTCTGACTTCCTATTCTCGGTTCATTTCGAGGGATGCAACCTGAACCTGTCCACCTTCTTCAAGAAGAGCCTGAAAAAGACCCGCTTTATTAATTGTACACTTCAGGAAACAGATTTCACCGAATCAATCCTGAGCGGTGCTGTGTTTGATAGCTGCGATCTGACAAGAGCGCTATTCATTCATGCCAATCTCGAGATGGCGGATTTCAGCACGTCGTTCAATTTTTCAATCGATCCTGAGATGAATCGAATGAAAAAGGCAAAATTCTCATTGGCAGGAGTGGTTGGGCTTCTGCACAAGTATGACATCGACGTGGAGTAAGCGAGTGATTGTAAAGGCTGTATACAGGGAGCTCCGAAATGAAATCACAGGAATGGGTTTGGGTGATGATACCTAATCCGCCTTCACCCAAGCATATGCCATTTCCAAAGTTTCAAATATTCTGCACTCCCATAATGTTCCCTTAAATTCTTTGAAATAGGTTTCCACGATTGGTTTAAACTTTTCATCTTTTGTCACGACAACATTCCGCATACGATTGGAATTCCAGTGTGAAGATGTTCTGTCAAGGGTGCCAATTACTTTAGCATCCTGCTGCGTAATATGAATATTTGTAACGTCGGTATAGTCGGCAATCTGATAGGTAAGTCTGTCAAATCTTGCATCGCTATACATAATGTTATTTATCGTCATAACCTCTTGTTCTCCTACCGTGCCTGAAAACTTGACAAGGATACCTTTTTCTTCCCAAATAATTTGATATGCCATTTTTTCTACTTTTTATATGCCTAGATTGGTTTAATTACCGCAAATCACTGTTCATGCTTTGCTAGGCAAGGTGAAATAAAAAGTGCTGCCCTTGCCTTCCTCGCTCTCAACCCAAAGTTTCCCACCATGCTTTTCTACGAAATCTTTGCAGAGAATCAATCCAAGCCCAGTGCTTGGCTCGCCATCGGTTCCTTTGCGGCTCGTATTGACGTCCATTTTGAATAGGTTATCAATCATTTTTTTGCTAATTCCGATGCCCGTGTCCTTTACAGAAACGTCAACCCAACCATCAGGAATTGATTTTGCTGAAATGGCTACCTTGCCACCTTTTGTTGTGAACTTCACCGCATTTGTGGTTAGATTGCGCAGGATACTGTCAAGCATATATTCATCAGCAAAAACCTCCATGTCTTCTGGGATATCATAGCTCAAATCAATATCTTTTTTATATGCTGCATCCCTTACAGAGTCCATACTTGATTTAACATTCGGCATTAACTGAAATGATTTAGGGTGAATTTTGGTTAAATCCCTTTGTAACCGCGACCATTCCAAAAGGTTCTCAAGCAAGCGGAAAAGGTTGTTGGCGGAGATTCCCATCAAATGGACAAACTTTTGAATCTGTTCGTGGGTCATTGTTGGCAACTCCTGTTCCAGCATTTGGGTGTAGTTAAGGAAAACATTGAACGGGCTGCGTAGGTCGTGGGAGATGATGGAGAACAACTTGTCCTTCTCTGCATTCATCTCTCGCAATGACTGCTCGGCATTCTTTTGGGCAGTAATATCCCAGTTGGTGCCGATCATTTTTATGGGTTTGCCTATATCATTCTTTTGAACAACGGCAAGAGCCCTGATAAAATGAATAGTTCCATCCTGCCAAACCACCCTGAACTCAGTATTAAATTCTTTTACTCCCGATATTGCCATTTGTATTTCGGAATCACCCCGTTCTTTATCTTCAGGATGAACCCCGTCCAACCATGCTTCATAAGCACCTTTAAAATCATGTTTACTAATACCATACAGCTTGAACATCTGGTCATCCCAAACAAGGACATTGTTAACAACGTCATAATCCCAAACACCTACACCCCCAGCACGAGTTGCTAATTGCAAACGTGCTGATACTTCTTTCAGGTTGTCTTCAGCCAGTTTGCGAGCGGTAATATCAACAAAGGACGCTACTATTTTTCGATTGCCTACCATAGCGACAGACATGAGTGCATGCCTTATTCTGCCATCTTTATGATGGAAGGTAAATTCATATTTTTCAGGAGCATCTTTTGGGTTTATCAGCCTGCGGCGGTTATATTCTTTTAATCGTTCAAGGTCCTCAGGCGGAATTTGTTGTGTCCAGCTCATTCCAATGATTTCCTGCTTCGTGTAGCCACTTAGTTTGCAATACTCCTCATTGACCATTGATATAGTTGTATCTGGTTCTATAATGGCCATTGCTGATGAGCTTTTTTCAAACATTGACCGAAAATTTTCCTCACTCTCACGAAGTTCCATTTCGGATTGTTTTCGCGCTGTAATGTCATTCAAACTCACCAGACAGTCTTCCCCGTTACTGGCAGTGATACCCGTTAATTGAACAAAAACGGTCGGATTCCCTTTTTGCAAAAGGATAAGCTCGCAGGTTTCTTTGGTGTTTCTGAAATTAAACACTTTATCAAGAAACTGATTGAAGGTGGGTCTGGTATCATCGGAAACAAAAAAACCAAACTGAGCACCTTGCAGTTGCGGGCGCTCTTTTCCCAGCAATTGAGCTGCAATGAGATTTAACTCAGTAATCTTACCTTCCTTTGAAAATGACAAATAACCAGTTGGTGAAAAATCATAGAACTTGGTGTACTTGTCTGAAGTAATTTCAGCTACCTCCCGCCCTTGGCGTAGCTCATCATTCTGCATTTCCAGTTCTATCTGGTGAACCTCCAGTTCGTGAATGAGCTTCAGGGTTTCAACTTCTGAGAGTTGCCCCCTGTTTTCCGCTGATTTATTTTTCAGCAACTCTTCTGCTTTCTGGCGCAGATTGAGAGCATTGGATTCATTTTTAGCTTTTCTCATAAGATGAGTTGAGAATTATGATATTAAATGTAGTCATTTAAATATCCACTCACCTAACAGACCCAAAATATTCCCATTAATTAATCAATGAGCTGGCTTCCCTTAGTAGTCAGGAGTGAAGTATCATGGATAAAATGAAAGAAGCCACCCCTTATGGAATGGCTCGTTTATATTAAGCGGGAGATATATTGGGTTTATTCAAAGTCGGCTTCAGCAGGAACAGCGGGGGTTAAGTAAGCATATTCAATTTCTTCATCAACATCAGCGGTAGAAGGATTAACAGGAGCTAAGTTCAGGGCTGAAACCATTTCATAGTTCATTTCTTCCATTGAAGCTTCAGTCGGCATGCTGGGTGCCAGATAAGCAGCGTCAATCATTAATGTAGCGTCATTAAAGTCAGCTTCGCAAGGAGTTGTAGGTGCAAGTGATGTCATCGATACCGTGGTTGCATTTGCAACTGGCACGGATAAGATATCATTGCTTGCGAAAAGTACGTTTGCTATTAAGGTCAGAACTGCTGAGAGGATGATTGTTGATGCTTTCATTTTGCTTGTTGTTTGATGTTGATGAAGCAAAATTAGCCTGGATTGATGGGATAGAGCAGCGATTTTCGGTTGGCAGGGGGTAAAACCCGACCAACGGGGGAAGGGGGTCGGTGAAACTATCTTTCGCCAATGACCAGCCTCCGCAGGAAATTGGCGAGAGCATATAACCCCAAAGGATTCGAAATAAGCCCAGTTTGAGCCGTTTTAAGCGCATTACTCGGAAAAGTAAAGCATCGCAGCGCCAGTAAATGAAGGGGCAGCTGAAGGACTTAAACTGGAAAATGCTTCTGTATTAACCATTTGAGGTCGTTATTGTCAATCGGCTTTAAGATGTAATCATTACATTCTGCTTCGGTTACCTTTTTTCCGAAGTCAAGAAATCATTTGAATAAGCTGTTTGACCAGCAAATGAAGATGCTGGAAGAGCCAACTAAAGAAATTGAACAGTGATGGATTATAAACCATTTAAAATGTTGACCTTTGATAAGAACTGGGGATGCCGAAACCCACAAGACTAGGCAAAACAGGATAAAAATTCGCACAATGAACTTTTTCAAAATCAAGACGAGCTGGTCAAATGCTGAACTTATTCCATTAAAACTCTGCATTGCCACAGCTTACATTTTAATAGGAGCTTATTTCCATAATTATGTCCTTGACTATTATATCCCAATCCTTATCATATTTGGGTTCACGGTGATATGGTCAGTTTACCAGTGGATAATTAAAATGAAAAACCAGAAACAAGGCTGATTGCCAGAGTTAACAAGAAATGCCTGTCGCTAAACGGCGTTGGGATTACCGATATTATCAATGTGGATTATAAACCCACTAAAGACCCAGCCATACAGCCAGCCCACGACTGATAAATTATCTCACTTTTATGTAAAGTACCGAGAATCAGCACATTAATTTCATCATATTATAAAAGGTTAATCCATTTAGATTAACAATTTTCAATAAAAAACCCCGTAACTTGTTTTGCTACAGGGTCTTTCGATTTGCTTCTGCGGACTGGACGAGACTCGAACTCGCGACCTCCGCCGTGACAGGGCGGCATTCTAACCAGCTGAACTACCAGTCCATTATTCAGGCTGCAAAAGTATATCTTTTTTCTTGAATTTCAAAAAAAATTATAATTCTTCCTGATAAAATCCCGAGGTCCTGAGGTCATAAAATTTTATTCCACTTTTGCGGGTGGCGGCTTCCCAATTCAACACCCTTGAACGGTAAGCATTTGAAACATTCAGGATCAGTCGGGGGGAGAACACCCTGATCAGCTGTTCCATGGTAAAATTTGCACTGGCTGCGATGAGCAGTATATCAGTTTTTAACTTATGTTGAAAATTCCTGCTTAAGGAGTGATTTAGCAGATAAACTCTTTTGCCTCCCAGCATGATCATCCCGCCGAATCTTCCGGCCTCCGGGAACCCTGATCCTGCCTGCCATCCGCAGAATTTAACAGAACGTTCCTGAACCTGGTCAACCCTCTTTGCCATCCGTTCATTACCGATTTGTTCTGAGGTAAAGCCGTCCTTCATCATCCGCAGACCTGAATAAAAACAAATTTCATGCTGCCCTTTTACAAACCTGATTGCATATCCCTGCTTATTGCTGTGTACGTAGATCGTGGAATGGGAGGAAATACGGAGTCTTTCGTTCAATTCTGCGGTTTGGATAAGGATAAGGCATGTAAGGGCTGCAAGCAGGCAGGCTGGTCGTTTCCGCATAATAAAAAGGAAGACCATACCAATGAAAAGGTACATCAGGATGACGGCAGTGAGGTCAGGAAAAAAGCCTTGTGTTATGGCCCCGGGCAAAGAGCCTATCCATAACACACTTTTATTGAGGCAGGTGAGCAGAATCTTAAGCGCAGAAATGCACAGCGCCCCGATCAGGGGGATTGATGAGCAAAGTAAAGCCAGGATTCCCATCAGAATAATTCCATTCGAAAGGGGGACGATGAGAAGGTTTGAAAGCAGGAAATAGTTCGGGAAGCGGTGAAAATAGTACAGGCTTAGCGGACAGGTTGCGATCTGTGCAGCCATTGAGACAGCCATAAGGGCCCAGATCTTATCGGGCAGCCAGCGATGAGTAACGTACATATCATAGATGGGTTTGTAAAGGATTACGATACCCAGGACGGCGATGTAAGAGAGCTGGAAGCCGACATCTGAAATGATAAGAGGGTCAATGATAAGCAGTAAAAATACCGAAGCGCTGATGATGTTAAGCATTTCAGGTTTGCGTCTGATCGATTTCCCGATGATAAGAAAACTGAGACAGGCCGCAGCTCTCAGGACTGCCGGGGAAAAGCCTGTTATCGCGGCATAAGCCCAAACGAATAAAAGCTGTATACCGGATTTAAGGTGGATTCCATGCCTGAATTTGAGGAAGAACGCAAGTATGGTCTCCAGGAACAGGAAAATAATTCCCACATGCATGCCTGAAACTGAGAGAATATGCATGGTTCCGCTTGCAGCAAATGCAGATTTCAGTTTGCCGTCAATCTCGTTTACATAACCAAGCAATAACGCAGAAGCAACCGCAAATTCCTGGCCGCTGAGGTGCTTATCCCTGAAAATCTGTAACAGCCGATCCCTGGCTTCAAACGCGAGCCTGTTAAAACTGAAGGTGCAGGAATCTTTAACTGCTGCTATCCCGCCGGCATTGATGCTCATTTCATACCTTATACCCTTTTTAAAAAGATATTCCCGAAAATTAAATGAATGGCTGTCAGAGAAAAAAGCCAGCTTTTCAGGTTGGCCATGAACCAGGAATGAAGATCCATAAGTAAGGCCTGGACCGTTCTTTCCGGAATAAACTTTTAAATAAAGTTTCGAGTTGGCGGATGACCAGGTTGTACCTTCACGAACAGCGAGGATATCGCATATCGCAGTTACCGAGCCCTGCCTGAGCTGCGGACAATCACTCACTTTTGCCAGTAAGACAACTGGTCTCTCATATGCCTGGTAATCCTGGTCCCTCCAGGCAGATCTGAGAGCTGCAATCTGGAATCCCAGAATAAACAATGACGGAAGTATCAGCAGAGGAGGAAGGAAGCGGTATCTGAAACTTCTTGAAAACATGTGAAAGCCGGCCAGTGCTATCAATGAAAATCCGGAGAAGATAAATATAAAGGCAAATGGCAGGGAGAAATGGCAGGATTGTCCTGCAATGATGCCGGCTGTAAATGGCATCACCAATCTGAGTAAAGGCAAAGGCCTCCAGGGATTCATAATTTCATCAGTCTCTCGGTACTTAATCCGGGAAATGATGAAAAGTGATACTATTTTTTACAGTATTTAAATTTGTAGGACCTGGCTTTATCGTTTCCTAGTTCGGTTGCCTTATCCCAGTCGGCACATGCTTCATCCTGTTTTTCAAGGTTTTGAAATGCCACACCACGGTTGGTATATGCCTCATCGTTATCAGGAGATAACCCAATAATATCGGTATAGGTTTTTACGGCATCCTCGAACTCTTTAAGATACATCTGGGCAAGTGCTTTGTTCATCCTGGCATTGATATCCGATGGCTTCATGCTGATCACAAAACCGAAATCAATTATAGCATCCTGGTATTGTCCGGTCGCAGCCCTGGCAGCTCCCCTGCTTGCAAAATAATCGGACTGGGATGTATCGAGCCTTATTGCCTCATTGAAATCCTGTATCGATCCTGTGTAGTCTTTCCCGTTGTATTTGCATAATCCCCTGTTGTAATAGGCTTCAGGAAATACAGGTTTGTATTGCAAAGCCCTGCTGAAATTCATATCAGCCTCGGTATACCGGCCGAGTTCCATCAGGTCTAGTCCCTTATTATGATATGCTTCAGGATAATCGGCCTTCAGGGCAACAGCCCTGGTATAATCCTTTATAGCGCCATCGTAATCCTTCAACGCATCCTTCGCCAATGCCCTGCTGAAAAACGGCTGTATATAGCTTGGGCGTAATTCCGCCGCACGATTGAAATCAATTATCGCACTTTTATAATCTTTCATTTCATACAGAAGCACCCCACGATTGTAAAAAGCCTCGGAACTGGTCGAGTCCAGGGCAATAGCCACGTTGAAATCTTTGAGGGCCGCGCCGTAATCCTGGAGTTTTGCCTTAAGAATACCCGAATCAATGTATACTTTATTGGTCTTAACCTGGGCGTTAGCTGTCCAGGACAGAGTAAGGAAAGAAACAAGAAAGACTGAGATTGTCAGGAATGCCTTCATCCGAAGGTTTACTTGCAGTATTTGATGATCATGTCCTTTGAATCAGGCAGTCCCATATCAAAGGCCATGTTCCAGTCCTTGCAGGCCCCGGGATCGTCACCGAGATAATGCTTCACCCGGCCCCTGTTGTTATATGCCTCTGCATAGCGGGGATTAAAAACAATCGCCTTGTCAAAATCAGGAAGCGCTGATTTGTAGTCTTTAAGCATCATCTTTGCTGCACCACGGTTGTTATATGCGGATGAGCTCTTGGGGTCCCTTTTCAGCGCAATATTGTAATCGGCGATTGCACCACTGAAATCTTTCAGGTAATGCCTGACCATCCCACGGTTGGTCCAGATATCAGGGAAGGTCGAATCGAGCCTGACAACGAAATTGTAATTTTCAAGTGCTTCCTTGAAGTCCTGTTTCTGTATCATGACAGCAGCCATGTAATTGAATGCAGAAGGATTCATCCGGTCAAGGTCCAGGGCATTAGCCAGATCCTTTTCGGCTCCGTCCATATCGTTCAGGTTGAATTTACAAGCTCCTCTTACATAATAGGCTTTGGCATTCGGATCGTGCAGCCCAAGGGATTTGTTCTCATCTTCGATAGCCAGGGCGAACTGCCCCATCAGCATGTATGTATATCCCCTCTTCATATAAGTCATTGCATTCTCAGAGTACTGAAGCGATTTGGTGAAATCTGCTATTGCGCCCTGGTAATTGCCCTCCTTGCCTTTTTTGGATCCTGAAGTAAAATAAGCTTCACCTTCCTTCTCCTGCGGAGTAAGGTCCTTTTGGGGAGCCTTGCCAGAATTGAAGATCATATCGCGGGTTGGCTCCTTGGATTGCTTTTTCCCTTGTTGCCTGTTGGCGGAATCCAGTTTTTTGGCATCAAGAACGACAACCTGCCCTTTTTTGCCTGAAGTTGTTGTTTTATCCTGGGCCGATAATACTATTGCTGATCCGAAAATCAGCAAGCATAAAAGAGTAAAAAATACTTTATTCATACAATGTTTTATTTCTCTGTTTCCTGAATACTATTAGTCCTATTATTTAACTGATTTCTCCTTTAAATATTGTACCATGGCTGAAGCTGCCCTGCCGGAAGCACCCCTGCCTCCAAGCTTTTCTTTCACACTTCGGTAACCTTCGATAATCTTTTCCCGGTTTACCGGCATAAGAAGGGATTGAAGTTCATCTCTCAAAGTATTGGTATTAAATTCATTCTGAATAAGCTCCTTCACAACCTGGCTACCCGCTATCAGGTTTACAAGTGAAATAAACGGAACCTTTACAATCCGTTTTGCGATGGCAAACGATAACGGATTTCCCTTATAGCAAACAATCTGGGGCACATTCATCAGGGCGGTCTCAAGCGTGGCAGTTCCGGAGGTAACCAGGGCAGCAGCCGAATTGCTTAAAAGATCATAGGTTTGTCCGGAAACTATGCCAACAGGCGCATTTCTTATGATTGAGCGGTAAAATTCAATGTTCAGTGATGGCGCTGCGGCAATCACAAACTGGTGGTCAGGAAAAAAAGGAATAACAGAAAGCATGACTTTCAGCATACTCTTGATCTCCATCTTCCGGCTGCCTGGTAAAAGGCCGATGATGGGTTTATCGTGAAGCAAATTGTCTTTAAGAAATACAGGGCGTTCTTTCAGCCTCATCCCTTCATGAATGACATCGAGCAAAGGATGGCCGGGGAAGTCTGCTTTTACCGAATGCCTGCGATAGAACTCCTGTTCAAAGGGAAGGATCACGAACATACGTTCAACTGAGGACCTGATTGTCTTAACCCGGGATTGCTTCCATGCCCAGAGCTGGGGAGAAATGTAATAAAACACCCTGATGCCTTTGCCGGCAGCAAATTTTGCTATCCTGAGGTTGAAACCGGGGTAATCGACCAGGATCAGCACATCCGGCTGATAGTTTAAAATATCGTTTTCACAGAATTTGAGGTTCCCGAGTATCTCAGGCAGATGCACCGCGACTTCCAAAAAACCCATGAATGCAAGGTCACGGATATGCCTTACGATAACAGCACCCTGCTTTTTCATCATATCCCCGCCCCAGCAGCGAAATTCAGAACTGCTGTCGAGGGCCTTCAGCTCTTTTATGAGGTTTGAGGCATGCAGGTCTCCTGAAGCTTCACCGGCAATAATGTAATATTTCATCAGAACCAGTTTGAGATAGGCTTGATCGCTGAATTTGCAGTAAAATCAAACTGCACGGGCACCACCGCAACATAATTGTTTTCAACAGCCCATTCATCGGTATCTTTTCCATGACCTGTTTTAATAAAAACCCCGGTCATCCAGTAATATCGCCGCCCCTGGGGATCGGTCCTGGCGTCAAAATCTTCCTGCCAGGTGCCTTCGGCCTGCCTGCAAACTTGTATTCCCCTGATCTTTTCAGCAGAAACGGCAGGAATGTTCACATTCAGGCATACTCCTTCAGGCAGTTTGTTCTTAATGACTTCAGCAATGATTTTTTTAATATAGGGGGCGGATGATCTGAAATCGGCATCCATGCTGTAGTCGGCCAGCGAAAAACCGGCAGAACTCACACCTGCCATGGCTCCCTCGAAAACAGCTGCCATCGTACCTGAATAAATAATGTTGATAGATGAATTTTTTCCATGGTTTATTCCGGAGAAAAGGAAATCAGCCCTTTTCTTTAAAACAACCTTGAATGCCAGCTTCACGCAATCGGCAGGGGTTCCGTTACAGCTGTACTCCTCATAATCTTTCTCCTTTTTGATTAGTTCAAGCCTGAGCGGATGATTTACAGTTACGGCATGTGCAGTTCCCGATTGCGGTCGGTCGGGGGCCACAACAACCACCTTCCCGAAAGGGCGTGCATATTCAATAAGGTGATGTATCCCCGGAGCCTTGATACTGTCGTCGTTTGTAATGAGAATAGTGGGTTTGCCTGCCATTGCATGATTTGGTTTATACAATAATCTGATCAGAAAGTGAGGAGGACCTCATACAATTCCTTAACGGGTAATCCCATGATATTAAAGAACGACCCTTCAATCTTGCTGATTCCAATATATCCTATCCACTCCTGAACTCCATAACCCCCGGCTTTGTCGAAGGGCTGAAAATTCCTGATATAATATTCGATCTCTTCAAGGCTAAGTTCCTTGAAATAAACCGACGACTGAACATGAAAAGCCTTTTTCTTTTTTTTCGATTTAAGGCATACAGCTGTTATTACGTCATGCTTCTTACCCGATAATTTTTTCAGCATGATCACAGCTTCATCATGATTCCCGGGCTTTCCGAGAATCTCATCCCCAAGCACAACGATAGTATCGGCAGCGATAAGGATGGATTTCTGATTCATCCTGTCGGTATCAAAACTGGCAGCTTTAAGTTCAGCCAGAAACAATGCCACTTCCGACGGACTAAGGCCTGCGGGATACTCTTCCTTCACATTCGTAGTGATGATCTCAAAATCGAGCCCAAGTTCTTTGAGCAGGTACTGCCGCCTGGGAGATGCTGATGCCAGGACCAGGTGAAAACCTTCCAATCGTTTGTTTATCATACTATATGCTTATGGTTATAAGTAACATGGATAAAACGCCTGCGACCATTATTATTTTGCAAATGTTGCTCATGATATGATATTCCTCAGGAGTGTTTGAAATATAAACCCTGTAAAGAAGATATATCATGGGAGTAAGTGTTGTCACAAGAAGGTACCAGAATACGATCATCAGCGAAAGCTGGAACAATATCAGCAGGGCCGATACAAGAAGGATGACAGTTAGAAGTATCAGACCCGACACGATCCAGCGTGTGACCTTGATCCCGAAAACGATTGGGATGGTGCGGCAACCTTCCTGTGCGTCACCTTTTACATCCTCCATGTCTTTGATGATCTCCCTGTAAAAAGTGACAAGGAATGCAAAGATGGTGTATGCCAGGAAGAGCTTGCCAACCCATTCCAGGTCGGGCATAAGGTCTGAAAATATTTCGGGCTGAAGACGGAGCCAGAAAAATTCAAAAAGATACACCGTGATAACAACCAGGGCCGAAAGGAAGGACACTATGAAATTACCCCAGAAAAGTGTCCTTTTATACTTTGCCGAATAAAACCACAGCATCAGGCCTACCAGCGGAAACGACAACCAAAGTCTTAAAAAACCAATCCTGTAGGTAAGATAAAGCCCGATAAGACTGCCCAGGCTGGTCAGGATGATATGCCACTTTATTGCAGTGCGGCCGGCAATAACCTTTCCAACAAGCAAATGATCAGGTTTGTTCACCTGGTCTATCTTGACGTCAAAATAATCGTTGATAACGTATCCTCCTGCCGTAAACAAAACGGTCGAAAGGCATACCATCGAAAAGTCCAGCAGTGATGTCATAAACTCGGTATCGCCGTTATAAAGGAAAGGCGCGATAAGGCAATATCTCAGTAAAAACTGGGTGATCACAATGATCAGCAGGTTCGGAATCCGAACGAGCTGCAAAAACATCCGCAGCCTTGTTACCGCTGACAGATTACTATTCTCCATTTCTTTATTTCGCCATTTCGCTTTTCGCTATTTCGCTATTTCGCCTTTTCTCTTTCTCACCACTTCACCATATCCCCATCGCCCGTCATCCACTTGCCCTGTACTTTCATGACCTGTTCAATAACATCACGGGCACAGCCTTTTCCTCCGTTAAAATGCGAAATATATTTTGCGATCTTCTTGATCTCTTCGGCTGCATCCGCAGGACATGTTCCAACACCGGCTTCAAGCATAACTTCGTAATCGGGTATATCGTCACCCATATACAGCACGTTCTCAGGGTTTACTTTTTTTGAAAGCAGGTATTCCCTGAAACATTCGATCTTGCTCTCAATACCTGTAAAAACATCCTCGACCTTCAATGCATGCATCCTGTGCTCGAGCGATTTTGAGACAGCGCCTGATATTACTGCAACATGATATCCTTTTTTTACGGCTAGCTGTATCGCGTAACCGTCCTTCACACTGGAGATTCTGTGACCCTCACCCTGGCTGGTCATGATCACCATGCCATCGGTAAGCACACCATCGTAATCAAAAATAAATGTATTTATATGCCTGAGCAACTCCTTATAGTTCGTCATTTCTTCGCTTATGTTTAATGATACTCTTGCTGATAAGGTCGTAGATCTCCATGTAAACCCCATGTCTTGCAAGCATTTCGAGATGTTCTTCCATGGTCTTTGAGTCCCCTCTGACGGCAGGCCCCGTTTGCCTGCTGAATACGTCCTCGTGCCTGGCAAGAGAAGCCGTTTGACTGATCAGGGGTTTAAGCAGACTGAATGGAATGTCATGCTTTTTCAGAAGATCTTCGGCTATCGTATACATGAAACTTGAAAAATTTCCGGCAAAAACAGCGGTCATATGCAGGACTTTTCTCTGTGCGCTGCTCAGTGGCTGGACTTTTTTACTGATCAGCCGGGCAAGCTGAATTAATTTTTCCTCATTTTCAGCTGAACTCGCTTCAATGCAAACCGGGATATTTGAAAAATTAATCCGATGGTCCTTCGAAAAAGTCTGAAGCGGGTAAAATACCCCGATGTTTGATGAGGCTCCCGACAGTACCTGCATATCAACTGAGCCGGATGTGTGCACAACGAGCCGGTTATCCGGTTTAAGGTTCCTGGATACTTCCTCAATTGCCGAATCACTTACGGCCAGGATAAACAAGTCAGCCTGCAAACCGGCAACAGCGAAATCATCGTTGTAACCCGCCTTGACCTTACGGGCCAACCTCTCACCTGCAAGGCGGGAGCGGCTCACTATCTGTGTAACATTGACCTCTTTACGATGAAATGCAAGGGCAAGGTGGGTAGCCATATTACCGGCACCGATAATAACAATGTTCTTTATTTTCTGATGATCCGGCAATGTTTATAAGTTGAAAACAGATTGCAAATATAGAGTATTACTTTTTTTTCCAACCCTGTTCGCCCAATGAAAAAAAGAAAACATTTACAATTACCTTACAAGTCTTCCGTTTTAATTAAAATACAAGCCCATGAAAAAAGTCCTGCCGGTCTTCCTGTTCATAATGCTTTTGTTGTGTGCCGACTGCATCGCCCAGAACCGCTCGATTGTCTTCAGTGAGAAGCCTCTGACTGAAATCCTTTCATCCGCAAAAAAGGAAAAAAAACTGGTTTTCATGGATGCATATGCCAGCTGGTGCGGCCCATGCAAATGGATGGCTGCAAATATTTTTACCAATGATTCAGCTGCTGATTATTATAATAAAACGTTCATCTGCACAAAAGTCGATATGGAAAAGGGAGAAGGTATCATACTTCAGCAGAAATACCAGGTCAGGGCATACCCCACCCTTCTTTTCCTCGATACTGATGGCAATATCGTTCACATGAAGGTGGGAGCCGTGCAATCAGCCGCAAATCTCATTAGCCTGGCCCATACCGCCCTTGACCCTGATGAATGCTATGCCGGTTATAAAAAAAGATACTCCCAGGGAGAAAACAGCCCGGAGTTCATCTACAAATACCTGCAGCGAATTTCAGATGCCTACCTGCCGGTGGAAGGTCCGCTTGAAAGATATCTCTCGGCTCAGAAAGAGACCGACTTTAGCAAGCCTGGCAACTGGAAGATCATTTATGCGTATTGTAACGACATGGATTCAAAGGTGTTTACATACATGGTTGCGCACCAGGCGGAATTCATTCATGCGCATGGACGGGATTCTGTTGATAAAAAAATTTCCGATGTTTTCATGAAAGCCATAGTAGACCTTAGCCGGTCTGAGATCATGAGCGATACGAGCTACAGCCGTCTGAAACGGAAGATCCTCGCATCCGGTTTCGCAGGGGCCGATAAGGTGATCTTTGACGCAGACCTGAACAATTGTCAGATTCAGGGAGATGCGGCGGGTTTCCTTGCATTGGCTTACAAGGGACTTGATATGTTCTATTCCAATGATCCGGAAATGCTGAACAATGTTGCATGGATCGTTCACCAGATATCGAAGGATAAAAAATACCTCGGGAAGGCCCTGCTCTGGTCAAAACGATCGGTTGAGTTAAAATCCGATGCTTCGACCAATGATACCTATGCGGCATTGCTGTACGATCTGGGAAACAAAGAAGAAGCCGTCAAATATTGCAAAATCGCCCTGGGCAAGGCCAGGGCTGCAGGCATACCTTCAGAAACCATTGAAGAGAACCTTAAAAAATATGAAACGGGACAATGATATATTGTCCCGTTTCATATGCAAATAAATAAAATAAGTCAACAATGATCAGGCCTGGCCCGGCATTCCCATATTAAATGGTATCTCGCCTTCTGAATCCCTTATCTCACCATGTACCGCCTCATACTTCATAACGTTCTCCTTTAAGGCTTTGTACAGGCGTTTGGCATGCTGGGGAGTCAGGATGATCCTCGACTTCACTTTTGCCTTAGGAACGCCCGGCATCATCTTTACAAAATCAACAATGAATTCTGCCGGTGAATGGGTGATAATGGCAAGATTTGAATAGATGCCTTCACCTACTTCATCGGATATCTCGATATTGATCTGGTTCACCGGGTTTTTATTGTCCTGCATATTAATCCTCCTCTTTGGATGCCATTAAAGCTTCATACTCTTCCTTGCTTCCCACGATCAGGCTTTCATACTCCCTGAGTCCCGTACCGGCAGGAATGAGATGCCCAACGATGACATTCTCCTTCAGACCTGCCAGGTCATCCTCACGGGCATTGATGGCAGCCTGGGTGAGCACCTTGGTGGTTTCCTGGAATGATGCGGCCGAGAGCCAGCTTCTGGTCTGCAAAGAAGCCCGGGTAATACCCTGGAGCACCTGCCTGGCTGTTGCCGGCTTTGCATCACGTGCATCAACAAGCTTCTTGTCCTTACGCTTCAGCATCGAATTCTCATCACGAAGCTTACGGGCGCTAATGATCTGGCCTGATTTGAAAATGATCGAATCGCAGGGATCCTCAACAACTTTCTTTCCATAGATCCAGTCATTCTCTTCCTGGAAATCGATCTTGTTCACGAGTTCACCCTCAAGGAAGCGGCTATCGCCGGGATCCTCAACATCAACCTTGCGCATCATCTGCCTTACAATGGTCTCGAAATGCTTGTCGTTGATCTTAACACCCTGCAAACGGTAAACTTCCTGTATCTCGTTGACGATATACTCCTGAACCTTCATAGGTCCTTTGATTGCGAGGATATCGCTGGGTGTGAGAGCGCCGTCAGACAAAGGTACGCCGGCCTTCACATAGTCGTTCTCCTGTGCCAGGATCTGTTTGGAGGTTGGGATCAGGTAACGTTTTTCCTCCCCGGTTTTTGAAGTGATGATAACCTCGCGGTTGCCCCTCTTCAGTTTCTTCGCAAACGAAACAACACCGTCAATTTCAGAAACAACAGCAGGATCAGATGGGTTACGGGCTTCGAAAAGCTCGGTCACCCTTGGCAGACCTCCCGTGATGTCACCGGCTTTGCCAATAGCACGCGGGATCTTCACGAGGACCTCTCCTGCCTTGATCTTTGTACCATCTTCAATGATGATATGGGCTCCTACAGGTATGTCGTAGATCTTGATGATCTCTTTTGTGGAATCCAGGATATTGATAGCCGGGTTCTTACCTTTCTGGCGTGATTCGATGATCACTTTTTCATGGTAACCTGTCTGTTCGTCAGATTCAACGCGGAATGTCAGACCTTCGAGAATGTTCTCGAAACTGACTTTACCCCCTACTTCTGAAAGTATGACAGCATTATAAGGATCCCAGTCGCTGATGAGGTTGCCTTTCTTCACTTCAGCTCCATTGATGAAATAAAGCCTGGCTCCATATGGGATATGGGCTGAAGTCAGTGCAATGCGTGTATTCTTGTCAACAATACGCATTTCCGCAGAACGGCCAATGACAATATCGTGTTTTTCGCCAGCCTCATTATGAGAAGGTACCGAACGCAGTTCGTCGATCTCAAGGACACCGTCGTACTTTGCATCAATCCTGGAAGCACTGGCAATATTTACACCGGCAACACCACCGACGTGGAATGTACGCAGGGTCAGCTGGGTACCGGGTTCCCCGATAGACTGTGCAGCAATTACACCTACGGCCTCTCCCTTTTCAACCAGCCGGCCTGTGGCTAGATTACGTCCATAGCACCTGGCACAAACGCCTTTCTTTGACTCGCAGGTGAGAACCGAACGGATCTCAACACCTTCGAGTGGTGAATCTCCGATAAGTGTTGCTTTTTCCTCGGTGATCTCCTGACCTGCAGTAAGAATAAGTTCTCCTGTCTGCGGATGATATACATCGTGGAGCGTAACGCGACCGAGGATCCTGTCGTAGAGTGATTCCACAACTTCTTCAGCTTTCTTCAACGCAGTGATGGTCAGTCCGCGAAGCGTTCCGCAGTCTTCCTCAGAAATAATGACATCCTGGGAAACATCGACCAGGCGGCGGGTAAGATATCCTGCATCGGCGGTCTTAAGAGCAGTATCGGCGAGACCCTTACGGGCTCCGTGGGTTGAGATGAAGTACTCAAGAACCGAAAGGCCTTCCTTGAAGTTTGAAAGGATGGGGTTTTCAATAATTTCCCCACCACTTGCCCCAGATTTCTGGGGTTTGGCCATAAGACCACGCATCCCCGAAAGCTGCCTGATCTGTTCCTTTGAACCACGGGCGCCTGAATCGAGCATCATATATACCGGATTGAATCCCTGCTTATCTTTTGTAAGCTGGTTCATCAAGGCAACAGTCAGCTGTGAATTCGTATGGGTCCAGATGTCGATGATCTGGTTGTATCTTTCGTTGTTTGTGATAAAACCCATGTTGTAGTTGCTAACCACTTCATCCACTTCGGCTGAAGCGTTGCCAACCAGGGTTTCCTTGATCTTGGGAACAATAACGTCGTCGAGGTTGAACGAAAGTCCGCCCTTGAAAGCCATACTGTAACCAAGGTCCTTGATATCGTCGAGGAACTTTGCGGTTTTTGCGGTTCCTGTCTTTTTAAGGATTGCGCCGATAATGTCGCGGAGTGACTTCTTGGTAAGGAGCTGATTGATATAACCGTATTCCCTGGGTACAACCTGGTTGAAAATGATTCGTCCAACCGTAGTTTCAAGCATGGTTTTAACTTCCTTGCCATCCTGGAGCAGGTTCATCCGCACAGTGATCATTGCATGAAGGTCAACCTGCTTTTCGTTGAACGCGATGATCACTTCCTCAGGTGAGTAGAAGGTCATGCCTTCTCCCCTGATCTTTTTGTCGGCATCGGTTTTACGCGCCTTGGTCATATAATACAAGCCAAGAACCATGTCCTGCGAAGGAACCGTGATGGGGGCTCCGTTTGCAGGGTTTAGAATATTATGCGAGGCGAGCATAAGCAGCTGTGCCTCGAGAATTGCGGCATTGCCGAGAGGTACGTGAACGGCCATCTGGTCACCGTCAAAGTCAGCGTTGAAAGCTGTACATACGAGGGGGTGAAGCTGGATTGCCTTGCCTTCGATAAGTTTTGGCTGGAAGGCCTGGATGCCAAGGCGGTGCAGGGTTGGAGCACGGTTCAGCATGACAGGGTGCCCTTTCATGATATTTTCGAGGATATCCCAAACAACCGGATCTTTTCGGTCAACGATTTTCTTGGCTGATTTCACGGTTTTTACAATACCGCGTTCCAGCATTTTGCGAATGATGAACGGTTTGTAAAGCTCAGAAGCCATTTCCTTGGGAAGTCCGCACTCATTCAGCCTCAGTTCGGGACCTACAACGATTACCGAACGGCCTGAGTAGTCAACACGTTTACCAAGGAGGTTCTGGCGGAAACGTCCCTGTTTTCCCTTCAGACTGTCGGAGAGTGATTTCAGCGCCCTGTTTGATTCAGTCTTTACTGCACTGGCTTTGCGTGAGTTGTCGAATAAAGAATCTACGGCTTCCTGGAGCATTCTCTTTTCATTACGGAGGATGACATCCGGGGCTTTGATCTCGATAAGTCTTTTTAACCGGTTATTGCGGATGATCACGCGGCGGTAAAGATCATTCAGGTCGGAAGTGGCGAAACGCCCACCATCCAGGGGCACGAGAGGCCTGAGTTCGGGGGGTATGACGGGAACCACTTTCACGATCATCCATTCAGGACGGTTATCCATACGTTTCTGGGCATCCCTGAAAGATTCGAAAACCTGCAGCCTCTTGAGGGCTTCGGCTTTTCTCTGCTGTGAGGTTTCTGTATTTGCTTTGTGACGCAGATCATAAGATTCCTTATCCAGGTCAATCCTTGAAAGGAGTTCATATAATGCATCAGCTCCCATTTTTGCAACGAACTTATTCGGATCGCTCTCGTCAAGATATTGATTGTCCTGGGGAAGCTTTTCGATGATATCGAAATATTCTTCCTCTGAAAGGAAATCAAGATAATTCAATCCGTCCTGGGCTTTGATACCCGGCTGGATCACAACGTATTTTTCATAATATATGATGGATTCCAGCTTCTTGGTAGGAAGTCCCAGGAGGGAACCAATCTTGTTAGGCAATGAACGGAAAAACCAGATATGTGCAACCGGGACGACAAGCTGGATATGGCCCATGCGTTCACGGCGGACTTTTTTCTCGGTCACTTCCACTCCACAGCGATCGCATACAATACCTTTGTACCGTATTCTCTTGTATTTACCGCAGTGGCATTCCCAGTCTTTAACAGGGCCAAAGATCCGCTCACAGAACAGACCATCCCTTTCGGGCTTGTATGTCCTGTAGTTGATGGTCTCAGGTTTCAGCACCTCACCGCTTGACATCTCGAGGATCTTCTCAGGAGAAGCCAGGCTCACAGTGATTTTCGAATATGTACTGTTTATTGGACCTTCTTTTTTATATGCCATAATTTTCTGATTGACAAGTGTTGAATTAATCTGTTGTAATATTCAGCCCGAGGCCGCGTAATTCATGCACAAGCACGTTGAATGATTCGGGAACCCCCGGAACAGGCATCACTTCGCCCTTGACGATTGATTCGTAAGCCTTTGCACGGCCTACTACATCGTCGGACTTCACTGTCTGGATTTCGAGGAGGATGTTTGCGGCACCGAATGCTTCGAGTGCCCATACTTCCATTTCACCAAACCTCTGGCCTCCGAACTGAGCTTTACCTCCGAGAGGCTGCTGGGTGATGAGTGAATAAGGACCAATAGAACGTGCATGCATCTTGTCGTCGACCATATGATGGAGTTTCATCATATAGATAAATCCCACGGTAGTCGGCTGGTCAAATGGTTCACCCGACAGGCCGTCGTGCAGCCAGACTTTTCCGTTCCTCGGCAAGCCGGCTTTCTCGAGATATGCATTGATCTCGTCTATATGTGCGCCATCGAAGATCGGGGTCGTGAACCTCTGGTTGAGCTTGTTTCCTGCCCATCCGAGGATGGTCTCATAGATCTGTCCCAGGTTCATACGCGATGGTACGCCAAGAGGGTTCAGTACAATGTCAACAGGAGTTCCGTCTTCCAGGAAAGGCATGTCTTCGGCCCTTTGTATCCTGGCAACGATACCTTTGTTACCATGACGTCCGGCCATCTTATCACCGACCTTCAGCTTGCGCTTCTTGGCGATGTAGACCTTTGCCATTTGAACGATTCCGGCAGGAAGGTCATCTCCTACCACAGCAACGAATTTCTTCCGGTTGCTGACTCCGAGGACTTCCTTGTATTTAATGATATAATTGTTGATCAGGGATTTGATCAGGTCGTTCTTGTCTTTGTCGGTCGTCCATTTGTTCGGATTGACCGTCATGTAATCGACATCCATAAGGATGCTGTTGGTGAACTTGGCTCCTTTGGGAACAATTTCCTGCTTGAACTGGTTCAGTACGCCCTGTGAGACTTTGTTCGCAACAAGAGTACTGAGTTTCTCGACGAGCTTAGCCTTCAGCTTGCTTACATCCTGCTGGAATTCATCCTCCAGTTTTTTCAGTTCATCCTTTTCCTTGGTCTTGGCTTTCTTGTCCTTGATGATCCTCGAGAACAGCTTTTTCTCGATCACAACGCCCTTCATCGAAGGAGGAGCTTTAAGAGAAGCATCCTTGACATCGCCGGCCTTGTCGCCAAAGATGGCGCGCAGCAGTTTTTCCTCCGGAGTGGGATCACTCTCACCCTTCGGTGTGATTTTGCCAATCAGGATATCACCTTCATTCACCTCGGCCCCGATACGGATAAGTCCGTTCTCATCAAGATCCTTGGTGGCTTCGGTGCTCACGTTGGGAATGTCATTGGTAAGCTCCTCAACGCCTCGCTTGGTATCCCTGACCTCAAGTGTGAACTCTTCAATATGTATTGAAGTGAAAATATCTTCTGAAACAACTTTCTCAGAAATTACGATAGCATCCTCGAAATTGTAACCTTTCCAGGGCATGAAAGCAACCATCAGGTTTCTTCCCAGGGCAAGTTCGCCGTCTCGTGTGGCATAGCCTTCGCAGAGTACCTGTCCCTTGCTGACCTTATCTCCCTTGCGGACGATCGGTCGCAGGTTCACGCATGTATTCTGGTTGGTGCGCATGAACTTGGTGAGGGTGTATGATTTGGTATCCTCGTCGAAGCTTACAAGCTTTTCTTTTTCATTCCTGTTATAGCGGATGATGATCTCGTTTGCATCTACATACTCGACGGAACCGTCGCCTTCGGCATTTATAAGAACTCTTGAATCCCTTGCAACAAGGTCTTCGATACCTGTTCCTACCAGCGGAGCTTCAGGTGTGAGTAGCGGAACAGCCTGCCTCATCATGTTTGATCCCATGAGAGCACGGTTTGCATCGTCATGCTCGAGGAAGGGGATGAGCGAAGCGGCAATCGAAGCGATCTGGTTCGGAGCTATATCCACAAGGTCAACCTTGTCTTTTCCAACAATAGGATAGTCGGCAAGATACCTGACCTTGATCTTATCGTCGGTAAGATTTCCCTTATTATCCATAAGGGTTGTTGCCTGTCCTATGATCTTGTGTTCTTCTTCTTCAGCAGTAAGGTAAACAGGTTCTTCTTCCAGCTGCACCCTTCCGTTGATTACTTTTTTATAAGGTGTTTCAATGAAACCGAGGCGGTCGATCTTTGCATAAACACAGAGTGAAGAGATCAGACCGATATTCGGGCCTTCAGGGGTTTCGATGGTACAGAGGCGGCCATAATGGGTATAATGCACGTCACGTACCTCAAACCCTGCACGTTCGCGTGAGAGACCACCGGGGCCCAGGGCAGAGATACGGCGTTTATGCGTAAGCTCCGAGAGCGGGTTGGTCTGGTCCATGAACTGGGATAACTGGTTGGTCCCGAAAAACGAGTTGATGACCGACGATAATGTTTTAGCATTGATCAGGTCCATTGGTGTGAACACCTCGTTGTCACGAACATTCATGCGTTCACGGATGGTACGGGCCATACGTGACAACCCGACACCAAACTGGTTGTAAAGCTGCTCGCCAACCGTTCTTACACGGCGGTTGCTCAGATGGTCGATATCATCGACTTCTGCTTTAGAGTTAACCAGCTCTATCAGGTATTTAATAATGGAGATAATGTCTTCTTTGGTAAGAACCTTGGTTTCCATAGGAGTGGAAAGGTTCAGTTTGCGATTGATCCTGTAACGGCCAACATCACCAAGGTCATATCGTTTATCGGAAAAGAACAGTTTCTCAATGATACCGCGGGCAGTTTCCTCATCAGGGGGTTCTGCATTACGCAGCTGCCTGTAAATAAACTCCATGGCTTCTTTTTCGGAGTTTGCAGGGTCTTTCTGCAGGGTGTTGAAAATAATTGAGAAGTCGGTAGTGAGAGCTTCTTCACGATGCATGAGGATAGTTTTAATCCCTGCATCGAGGATCTGGTTGATATGTGAATCTTCCAGGATTGTCTCACGCTCGATAATCACCTCGGTACGCTCGATGGATACAACTTCGCCGGTATCTTCGTCAACAAAGTCTTCTATCCATGCACGTACAACCCTGGCGGCAAGTTTTGACCCGACAACGCGTTTGAGGGCTGCCCGACTGACTTTTATTTCCTGGGCCAGGCCGAAGATCTCCAGAATATCCTTATCGGTTTCATAACCAATGGCACGTAAGAGCGTGGTTACCGGCAGTTTTTTCTTTCTGTCGATATACGCATACATCACATTGTTGATGTCGGTTGTAAACTCGATCCACGAACCCTTGAACGGGATGATCCTTGCAGAATACAGCTGTACGCCGTTGGCGTGGTAGCTGGTACTGAAGAACACACCGGGGGAACGGTGGAGCTGTGAAACAACAACACGTTCAGCGCCATTAACGATAAAGGTACCCCTGGGAGTCATATAGGGGATCATTCCCAGGTATACATCCTGGATAATCGTCTCGAAGTCCTCATGTTCAGGATCGGTGCAATATAACTTAAGCTTAGCCTTTAAAGGCACGCTGTAAGTCAGTCCACGCTCGATGCATTCTTCAATGGAGTATCTTGGAGGGTCAATGAAATAATCGAGAAACTCCAGCACGAAATTGTTGCGTGCATCAGAAATCGGGAAGTTCTCGGCAAAGACTTTGAAAAGCCCCTCGTTAACCCGGTTTTCAGGGTTTGTCTCCAGCTGGAAGAAATCCTGGAAAGACTTGACTTGAAGATCGAGGAAATCTGGATATTCGACCTGGATCTTAGTTGTTCCGAAGCGAATTCTTTCGATTTTTTTTGAAGCCAAGGTGTTTTAATTTAAGTCTGCCCTGGGAGGCAGACAGGTTAGAAATTAATATTTAACTCAATCGAATATAAATAAGGAAAGACCTCCCCTAAAAAAGGGGAGATCTGATCTTATTTAATATGAATTCGAAAGTACCGTCTTACTTAATTTCAACCTCTGCACCGGCCTCCTGTAATTGTTTCTGTAATGCATTTGCTTCATCTTTGGAAACGCCTTCTTTGATTGCTTTGGGTGCAGCATCAACGAGTTCTTTTGCTTCTTTCAGGCCAAGGCTTGTAAGTTCTTTTACAAGTTTCACAACGGCCAGTTTGGCCTGACCTGCGTGTTTCAGAATAACATCAAACGAAGTTTTTTCTTCAGCAACGGGAGCGGCGGCGGCGGCCGGAGCTGCTACTGCTACTGCAGCGGCTGCAGGCTCGATACCATACTCATCCTTGAGGATCTTTGCCAATTCATTGACCTCTTTTACTGTCAGGTTAACTAACTGTTCTGCAAAAGCTTTTAAATCTGCCATTTTGTTTACAATTTGAGCCCCGGGGATTCCGGGACAGGTTATTAAATTAATTTATTTTTCTTTTTTTGATGAACATCGTCGATTACTCAGGTTTTTCCGATAATGTTTTTACGATTCCCGAAAGTTTGTTACCACCGGAAGCAAGGGCGGACATGACATTGTTTATCGGGGACTGTAACATGAAGATCAGGTCACCAATGAGTTCATTCTTCGACTTGATGTTGATTAATGCATCCAGCTGATCGTCGCCGAGGAAAACGGTCTCTTCAACAAACGCTCCTTTAAGAATAGGTTTCTTGGCTGTCTTGCGGAAATCCTTGATAAGCTTGGCCGGATCATTGTTAACCTCCGAAAATAAAATCGAAGTTGAACCTTTAAGCAAAGGAAACAAAGCGACGAAATCGGCTTTTCCTGTGCGTTCCATGGCTTTCAGAAGCAGGGAATTTTTAACTACCTGAAGTGAGACATTCCGTTTGAAGCAAAGCCTTCTTAGCTTGCTGGTGTTATCAGCATTAAGATCGCCGATATCAGCAATATAAAAGGAGTTTGCGTTGTTGAGCTGTTCTACCAGGGAATCAATCAACTGGCTTTTTTCTTCTTTTTTCATATTGTTACGAGCTCAATAATAATGAGTAATTAAGCGGATAATGACTTGGGATCAATCTGAATGCTGGGGCTCATGGTTCCTGAAAGATAAATGCTCTTTACGTAGGTTCCTTTTGCAGAAGCGGGTTTCAGTTTGAGAATAGTCTGGATAAGCGTTTCAGCATTTTCCGCGATTTTTTCCTTTGCGAAGGAAGCTTTCGCAACTGAAGAATGAATAATGCCGAACTTATCAACTTTAAAGTCAATTTTACCGGCTTTTACATCTCTGACGGCTTTACCAATTTCCATGGTAACGGTCCCTGTCTTGGGGTTGGGCATTAGTCCACGAGGTCCGAGTATCTTTCCGAGTGCACCAACCTTTGCCATGACGCTGGGCATGGTGATGATCACATCAACATCAGTCCAGCCGCCTTTGATTTTTTCGATGTATTCATCAAGTCCAACATGGTCGGCCCCTGCAGCACGTGCTTCTTCCTCCTTATCAGGAGTGCAAAGTACGAGTGTACGAACCACCTTGCCGGTACCATGGGGAAGCGTCACGATACCACGGACCATCTGATTGGCCTTACGGGGGTCAACCCCAAGGCGTATATCAAGATCTATGGATGAATCAAATTTTGTGCTCACGATCTCTTTCAGGAGAGCGGCAGCGTCAACGAGTGAATAAGCGGCATTCCTATCAATTTTAGATAAGGCAACCTTCCTCTTTTTAGTCAGCTTTGTCATTTGCTTTTATTTAATTAATGTATGAGGTGTCTACAATTTCTAATCCGGTTGCAAGATTAACGTTTGTAAGGGGCATCACCAGTGACGGTAATTCCCATGGAACGTGCCGTTCCGGCTACCATTCTCATGGCCGACTCGAGGGTGAATGCATTCAGATCGGGCATTTTATCCTCCGCAATCTTTTTTACCTGTTCCCAGGACACTGCAGCGACTTTGTTCCTGTTTGGCTCAGGTGAACCTTTGGGGAGCTTGGTTGCTTCGAGCAGCTGTACAGCTACAGGAGGGGTTTTCAGGATGAAGTCGAAAGACTTGTCCTTATATACCGTTATGATAACTGGAATAAGCTTTCCGCCTTTATCCTGCGTACGTGCATTGAACTGCTTGCAGAATTCCATAATGTTCACGCCTTTTGCGCCCAATGCGGGTCCTACCGGGGGTGAAGGATTAGCTGCTCCGCCTTTTATCTGCAACTTAATAATACCACTAACTTCTTTTGCCATTTTACTAGTATTTATTCTATTCTTTTTGAACTTGCATGAAACTCAACTCAAGCGGCGTTTTACGGCCGAATATTTTAACCATGACCTTAAGCTTCTTCTTTTCCTCGTTGATCTCTTCGATCACTCCGCTGAAGCTGTTGAAAGGCCCATCGATGACAGTTACTGTTTCACCGATAATGAACGGGATATTTACTTCTTCTCCCTGCTCTGAGAGTTCATCAAACTTGCCAAGGATACGCTTCACTTCAGACGGGCGGAGGGGATGAGGTTCACCTTTTGCTCCAAGGAAACCCAAAACACCGGGAATATTCCTGATAATATGAGGGATTTCACCCGTCAGGGTAGCTTCGACCAGTACATAGCCTGGGAAGAAATTCCGTTCCTTACTGACTTTTTTTCCGTTCCGGATCATGTACACTTTTTCCATCGGGATAAGCACCTGTGAAATGTAATCCTGCAGCTTCAGATTGGAGATTTCATTCTCCAGTATCTGCTTGACTTTTTTCTCGTTACCGCTGATAGCGCGAACGACGTACCATTTTTTTACACTTTCACTCATGCCTGTACAGATATATTTTCCTGTAGAAAGTCCGGAATAAATTCAGATCAGCAGCCGATCTAGAAGAGTTTGTAGAACTGCTCAAGGACGTTCCTGAATACTTCATCCATTGCAAAAACGATGATCGCAATGATGAGAGTAGCTACTGAAACAACGATGGCGCTGCCCTGGAGTTCTGCCCATGAAGGCCAGCTCACCTTGTGCATCAGCTCATCATAGCTTTCACTGATATAATTGACTACTTTGTTCTTTGCCATTGATTTTCCAATTTGCACGGGTGGTAGGAATCGAACCCACAGCCTACGGTTTTGGAGACCGCCACTCTACCAGTTGAGCTACACCCGTGTGTAAATTATAATTACAGGTATATGGCAGGCGCAGGAGCCTGGCATGACCCCTGCACCAGAACCATATGTATTAGTCAAGAATTTCAGTTACCTGACCGGCGCCAACGGTACGTCCACCTTCGCGGATAGCGAAACGCAGACCTTTGCTCATGGCGATTTCGGAGATCAGGTCAACTTTAATAGTGATATTGTCACCAGGCATGCACATTTCAACGCCTTCGGGCAGATGGATCTCACCGGTAACGTCGGTGGTTCTGAAGTAGAACTGCGGGCGATACTTGTTGTGGAACGGAGTATGACGGCCGCCTTCCTGGGTCTTAAGTACATAGATCTCAGCTTTGAACTGTTTGTGAGGTGTGATTGAACCCGGCTTTGCAATAACCATACCACGACGAATCTCTTCCTTATCGATACCACGAAGCAGCAGACCGGCGTTATCGCCAGCTTCACCACGGTCGAGGATCTTACGGAACATTTCAACACCTGTTACAACACTTTTCAACTTCTCAGCACCCATACCGATGATTTCAACGGGGTCGCCTGAATTGATAATGCCTGTTTCAATACGGCCGGTAGCAACTGTACCGCGGCCGGTAATCGAGAACACGTCTTCAACGGGCATGAGGAAGGGCTTGTCAACGTCACGGACAGGCAGGGGGATGTAGCTGTCAACAGCATCCATGAGTTCCATGATTTTTTCAACCCACTTCGGCTCTTTATTGAGTCCGCCAAGTGCTGAACCCTGGATAACAGGTGCATTGGCTCCGTCAAAACCGTAGAAGGTAAGAAGGTCGCGGATTTCCATTTCAACGATCTCGAGAAGTTCAGGGTCATCAACACTGTCGCATTTGTTCATGAAAACAACCAGTTTGGGTACACCAACCTGACGGGCGAGAAGGATATGCTCGCGGGTCTGGGGCATGGGACCGTCGGTTGCTGCAACAACGATGATAGCGCCGTCCATCTGGGCAGCACCGGTAACCATGTTCTTGATATAGTCAGCGTGACCGGGGCAGTCTACATGAGCGTAGTGACGGTTTGCTGTCTGATACTCGATATGAGCAGTGTTTATCGTAATACCACGGGCTTTTTCTTCCGGAGCATTGTCGATTGAATCAAACGACCTGAACACAGATAATCCCTTATCTGCGAGAACGAGCGTAATTGCTGCCGTCAGGGTCGTCTTACCATGGTCAATGTGGCCGATTGTGCCTACGTTGACGTGGGGTTTGGAACGTTCGAATTTTTCTTTTGCCATATACC
>SESA01000217.1_pt1 | contig 40166 bp, 32 predicted proteins | sample 3171451 | NCBI WGS metagenome assembly SESA01 (sample SAMN06051862, study PRJNA518727) | freshwater metagenome | biome: subpolar coniferous forest; feature: holomictic lake; material: water; isolation source: holomictic Lake 227, 8 m depth | place: Canada: near Kenora, Ontario | collected...
GTCTTGTTAAAAAAGGTGAATCAAGAAAAAGATACCTGGAAGCAATATATTCAGCGGACCTTGGTGATTATCGGCTTTTAATTGAGTTTGCGAGAATGTGAATTACACACAAAGTTCCAGCACATCCTTGGCTTTCCGTATCCTGCCTGAATCCACGACATCGTGGGCATATTCGGAATGGTCGGCTTTGCCCATTTTCACGCCGTCGCGGATAAAGGTCATTTCGCTTGGGTGTTTTTTAGGAAGGTATACATGAAACTCTGATGCAGCGGTAAGGTGAACGGCTTCGCGTATATTGAATTCTTTGATCCCGTGTCCGGGCAGGATAATGATGCGTTTGTTGGCCTGCATGATGAGTTCGCGGATCAGAGGGGCCCCGTGAATGGCGCTGTCGGCCTGCCCCGAGGTCAATACGCGTTCAACCCCCAGTTTGATCAGGTCGTCGAGGGCTTTATGCGGATCGGCAGTCATGTCGAACGCCCTGTGGCAGGTTACCTTCAGCGGCCTGGCCAGTTCGATCAGTTTTTCCATGCGTTTCATGTCGATGTTCCCGTCGGGTTTCAGGATCCCGAAAACAACACCATCAGCTCCAAGATCTTTTGCAGCCTGGATGTCGTATTTCATGATCTCAAACTCATGATCGGTATATAAAAAATCGGCTCCCCGGGGACGGATCATCACCATGATGGGGATCTTCAGCCGTTTCCTGGTAAATCGTATGGTGCCGGAACTGGGTGTGCAGCCGCCTTCGGCCATGTTCTCACAAAGTTCAATACGGTCGGCCCCACCTTCCTGGGCTTCTATGGCTGATATGGCTGAATTGACGCAGGCTTCAAGAATTCTTTTTAACATTTAAAATTTGTTCATCAAAGTTTAGGGCTGCAAAGATAAGAAGTACGGGCCAATATTAAAGCCAGCGGCTCAAACCAGTGCCTTCGGTGCAGTTGCGGCAGATGTCTATGGTTTTTCTTTCCTTCAGGATCTTTCGGCGGATGTCATTGTACACTTTGCCCTTCCATATGGTCATGAACCTTTCTTTGTTTAGCTCTCCAAGCAGATGGGTTGCATCCTTATCGAAACAACAGGGTACGACCTTCCCGTCCCAGGTCACGACACATCCTGTCCACATCCTGAAACAATGATTTGGCAAACTATTCTTTATACTATAACGCATCCCGTATCCTGCATCCCGCATCCCGCATCCTGCATCCTGCATCCCTGATCCCGCATCCCGCATCCTGTATCCTGCATCCTGCATTCCTGATCCCTGATCCCGCATCCTGTATCCTGCATCCTGCATCCTGTATCTCGAATACTTCCCCTCCGCCGGCATTAAAGCATTCCCCTGCTCATAATCATAAAACTGTGCCGTCTTGATCTCAACCTTGTCGGCCCCCCATTCAATGCCAAGTTGCCTGATATCCCCGACCTGGTGCTGGTTCGACTTCAGTACAAGAAACTGCACGATGATTTTCGGGTACTTGCTCCCTGCATCTTTTCTCGCCTGCGCCAGATTGTTAATCCCCTCCACAACTTTGGTAAAAGAACCACCGATGCGGTAGGTCTCATAGGTTTGCTGATCAGTACCGTCAACTGAGATGATCAGGCGGTTAAGCCCTGACTTTACAGTGGCTTCGGCATTCTGCTTATCCAGGTAATGTCCGTTGGTCGATGAGCTTACATAAATGCCTTTTGTCCTGGCATAGGAAACCAGTTCAAAAAATTGAGGATTAAGGTATGGTTCCCCCTGGAAGTACAGGTTGAGCCAGGCTAATTCGGGTGAGAGTTGATCGATAACTTTCCTGAAAAGGACAGGATCCATGATCCCGGATGCCCGGTTAAGTTCTTTAATGCCGCTTGGGCATTCGGGACAATGCAGGTTGCATCTGTTGGTAGGTTCGATGGAAACAGCTATGGGCTTTCCAAAATGAAACACCCTCCCTGAAATACGCGAGAGAAGATATCCGCAAACTAATAAAATGTAATTAAGTACCCGGGGAGGAGTTATAAAATTCAATGCAGCAATGTTTTACTCAGCCTGCTCTTCAAGTCTTGCTTCGTGCTTTTCTTTCTTTTTTTTCTTCCTTTTTGAAAGGAAGTCTTTGCCTAACGAAAAAAGCTTGCCTACAACCGTCGTCGTGGTGCCTACTTCATCAATTAAATTCCCAAGGAGATTCCTGAATGATAGCAGTTGCACCAGGTTGTGATAATTGTATTTTATGCCTTCTTCCCTGCGGGAGATTTCGATCTGAATTTTCTCTTTTTCCTTTTGCAGATCGCGCATCGAGTTGATATGACTCAACTTTACCTTGTAGGGCTCATTAGTTCTCATCGTCATCCTCCATTAATATTTTTGCAAGTTGTTTGACCATGGGATTGATGAACATTTTATAGCGCATGGCGTAGATCAGCAGTCCCATGATGATATAGAAACCTACAACGATCAGTGCGCCTACAAAGGTTGGGCCAACTTCCTCCCCGTACCAGAACACAAAGGCAAAGGAAATGAAAAGCAGGAGGAACATGGCAAGGATGAAAAAGATCACAGAAATCAGGAGATAGGAAGCCAGCTTCGCGATTTTCTCGGTAAGAAGTAGTTTGATGTAGTCGATCCTGAGGTTGATATAATCCTTAACGTTTTCGGTTATCGAGGAAACGTTATCGGATATGCGGTTTGGTTCCATTGTGTGGGTCTTTAAATATTCTCAGTATTAGATAATTCAGGCTTTTTAACTAACGGCTGATCCGGTACTTTCAGCCTTTTGTTCTTCTGCTTCGGCTTTCTCCGAAGCCAGTACCGACTTCAGTTCTTCAAAGCTGGCAGGAAAGCCTTCTTCCAGCTTATCGGCGATATCCCGGATCTTATCCTTGATCTTTTTTCTTGTTTTTGATCCTTTCTCGGGCGCAATGAGCATTCCGATGCCCACGCCAATTGCAAGTCCGGCAACCGCGGCGATCAGGATATTTGACTTACCAGCCATAATTCATGTTTTTTATAAAACGGTTTATTTCTTAAATTCTTTTATGAGGCGGAAATTACTCAGGAATTCGGTTGCGACGATCTTCAGGAAGCCGTAGGCGGGAACAGCAACGATCATAGCAGGAATGCCTCCCAGGCTTGCTGCGGCGATCACTACCAGGAAGATCTCGACCGGGTGGGCTTGTACACTCTTGCCCTGGATAAAGGGCTGGAATACATTGTTGTCGATCGCCTGAACTGCGAGCATGGCAACGGCTATTTTAATGGCCATAGGCCAGATCTGGTCATAGTTGCCCGCGCTGATAACCCCGGTAAGCCCGAGCAGGATGCCTGTGATGACAGCGATTATACCTCCGATATAAGGGATTATAATGATGATGCCTGCAAAGAATGCAATTACCAGGGCTCCGTTAACGCCGACGATGAGCAGGGCAATTGAATAAGTAAGGATGTTTGCCATGATCTGGATGATCATCCCAATGAAATACCTCGACAACAGCTTTTTGCTCATCTGCATGACATTCCTGGTCTGTTCCTCATATTTCTCAGGGACTACCAGGAGCAGCAGCCTGGGCATCATGGAGTTGTCGTAAAGAAAAAAGAAGGAAAGGAAGAGAATTGAAAATACATTGAAAAGAAAAGTGCCGGTAAACGAAATTATCGACGAAAGAATGTTTGAAAACATACTGATATCAACCACTTTCAGCGCCATGGCTTTAAGTGATGACTCTATTGTGTCATGGTTTGAAATAATGCCGTATTGTCTCAATGTAGTCTGGATCCAATCCATCTGGGACTGGAAGTGATCCATCAGCTTCTGGGTGTCGATCTGGGAGACCATGCCGGCTTCCCTCACAACAAGCGGGATAAAGAAAGAAAACAGTCCGAAGATCACAAGGATCATCAGGATCAGGGTAATGGCGACGCTAAGCCCATGAGGGAACCTGAACTTCCAGAGTTTGATTTTATCGAATTGTTCAACCAGGGGAGTCCCCACAATGGAAATCACCATAGCTACTATGATGAAAATGACGATCTCAGAGAAATACCATACCAGGAAGCCGCATACTCCTATGATCAGAAGGACAAAAAACAGCTTGTAACGATCGTATAATTCTGTCATTAACGCTTATTTTCTACAAACCTACTGGTTTTTTACCGGAAAGTCAAGAGAAAAATAAGCTGCAATCTCGTCTTTGTAAGTTCGGGTAGCATGATGCTTTTCCTGGCTGAGAATATAGTTCTTTGCCGCCTGGAGGTTCCCCTCGCTTACCGAGGCTGCATAGTATTGCCTGTCCCAGCAAAAACGTTTCATCGTCCTGGATTTCGAATTGATCCACCGGCTGGCCTCGGTCCTGAGCTCCTTCATGACCTGCTCCAGGCTTTGCTCACTTCTCAGCCTCACCAGGCAGTGAATGTGGTCAAGCCAGCAGTTTATAACTCCCAGTTCGATGTTTTTATTGAGGGCTGCGGATTGCAGGTGATCAAGGAGTTCCTGCCTTGAACCGTTCATTAACAAGGTATTCCGTCCTTTTGCACCCCAAACGGCATGTACCCAAATCTTCGTCTGTGTCATAAGCGTTTATTTGCTTAATCCGCCATCCGCCGAAAAGTGATATGATTTTTTAATTTTTTTTATAAGCTGTCGATGATAAGGAAGGCAAAAACGATAAAAATATACAGGTTGCCAACAATGAAGATGAACCTGAAACCGGTTTTTTTCATAAAGAAAAGCTGGCTGGCAATGAAGAGAACAACGAACAGATTAACGCCGGCAAGGAGGTATCTCAGGATCATAAAGTGTGTGATACCGAACCATGAGAAATAGACAGTGATCACCGAGGCAGCCAGCAGCCAGGCCAATATCGAAAGTTTCATCATAAGAGGGGAGAAGGTATCTGTAAGGACAGGAAACCCGGCCTTTTTATACTCGTCTTTGTATTTCAGCATAATGAGCCAGAAATGTGGCATCTGCCAGATGAAAATAAAGACCGCAAGAAAGACCGCAATAGGATCGTTATATTTACCGCCGGCAGCTATCCAGCCCATAGTGACCGGGATGGCGCCCGTAAGGGCACCGGGTATCACGGCAAAAGCGGTCTTCCGCTTTAAAAAGGTGTACACCCCGTTATACCAGAGTACATTGAAAAAGCCAAGCCCGAAGAGAAGGAGGTTGCCTTCGAGGATAAGAATTATAAAACCGGAAATCAGACAGATGTTGGCCATACGCTGCCCGTCCCCGCTTGTCAGATGCCTGGCAGGGATCGGCCTCGTGCGGGTCCGCTCCATTTTTTCATCATATTCCCATTCCTGGTATTGATTGAGGGCGGATGAACCTGCTGCCAGGAGGAAAATCCCTGACATGGGCCAAAACAAAGTGAGAGTAAACCTTCCGGCACAAATGACTGCGGATGCCACAGCTGAAAGGGTAACTGCAATGGTTACCCCCGGACGGATAAGCTGGATGTAATAACGGAGCGACAAGAGGAAGGGGCTGTTAATGCTATTTTATAGACTTGAAAAACTCAATGATCTTTGCCACTTCATCATCGCTGATGATGCCTTTGTAGGATTTCATGACACCTTTGGGCAATCCTTTCACAAGATCCTTGTCGGGCTCGTAAATGCTGGTTTTGATGTAGGCATCTTCGACTGTGACAGTGTGCTCTTTGCCATCGGTGATAACCGTGCTTTCTTTTCCGTAAAAGCCTTTGAAGGAGGTACTCACAAGCTTCGATCCGTCAAGCGAATGACAGCCGTTACAGCCGTTCTTTTTGATGATTGTGAGTCCTTCAGGCTCGGCGGCTTTTATGGCCAGAGACCTGAGCCAGGATTCATATTCAGGCTCGGAAACAACCCTGATCTTTGCTTCCATATATGAATGGTTCATACCGCAGTATTCGGCGCAGAGCACCCAGAACTCTCCCAGCATAGTAGGGATGAACCACATCTGGTTGGTCTGCCCGGGAACACAGTCTTCTTTCTGTCTGAATGCAGGAACATAAAAGCTGTGAATGACATCGAGGGAGGTAAGGTTTAACACGACAGCTTTGTTGATCGGCAAAACAAGCTCATTTGTTTCCTTGCCGCCAGGGTAAACAAAGGTCCATGCCCACATCTTGCTCACAACTGTCACATTCATAGCATCCTTCGGAATGTCTCTCTGAGGCCTGAAAGCAGCATATCCGTAATAAAACATGAGAAGAGCCAGGGCCAGGGGGATCAGCGTCCAGGTCACCTCCAGAATCGTGTTGTCCTTGAATTGTTCTGCTTTGGGATGTTTTGAACGCCGGTATTTCACTACAAAGTATATCATTACCGTAGTGATACTCACCAGGAAGAACAGCCCGATCCCGAATATTACCTTGAACGCCAGATCAACACCTGCGGCAAAATTTGAAGCTTCAGTAAACATAAGTGTGTTTTAGAAATTAATTTAAATATCTACCTCAACACGTAATCGAAAAATGTAAGCCCGATAACCAGGATGTAAATGCTCAAAACCATCACCACAAATACCGTGAACAGCTTTGATTCAAATTTAAGATGCATGAAATACCTTAGCACAATAAATGATTTGACCGATGCGATCACCAGGGCGACAAGAACGGTCAGTGCCGACAGATCAATCCAGGTCACAGTGATCGTGATCGTTGTGAGGATGAGAAGCGCAAGCAGCACCCATCCGTATACCCTGTAGTCTGTAATATGTGTTTCTGTTGTTGTCATGGTGTTGGTTGTTGGTTGTTGGTGATTGGTTGTTGGTTGTTGGTTATTGGTTGTTGGTTATTGGTTATTGGTTGTTGGTGATTTTCTTGCAGTTTCCGGGTATTTGCCTAGTGCCTAGTGCCTATGTAATAAGGTACAGTAGCGGGAACAGGAAAATCCAGATCAGGTCGACAAGATGCCAGTAAAGTCCGCCGTTCTCGAGCAGGGTGTGTTTCTCTGAATTGATGCTGCCGGCCTGGATTTTTACCATGACGATGGTCAGTATGATACTGCCAACGATCAGGTGAAGTACATGAAGACCCGTCATAAAGAAATAGAGGCTGAAAAATAAAATGTAGCCATGCTTCAGCCCGACCATCATGTCGGAACCGGGATACAAACCGATCGAAAATTTATGTCCCCATTCAAAATACTTGTTCACAAGAAATATCCCGGCACACAGCAGTGTTATAAAAATGAAGAGTACTCCCTTTCGTTTATCTCCTTTCTGTACTGCCGTGATCGACATTGCCACCATTGCCGAGCTAAACAGCAGAGCAACTGTATTCACTGTGCCTATAAAAGCGTTCAGCTGGTGTGCTGCCTGGTGAAACTCTGCGGAGTACCGGTGTCGCATGACAGCATACACCAGGAACAATCCACCGAATAGCAGGATCTCTGTAAAAATGAATATCCACATTCCCAGTCTTGCGCCTTCATCGTCTCTGTGCATTTCCATGTGTATCGTATGTTTGTATTGAAATTATTCTTTATCCATTATTCTTTATGATGCACTCTCAGTTCGTCTGGATGAAATCGTACGTCGTCCATCCTGCATCCTGCATCCTGCATCGTACATCGCACATCGTACATCATTTATAATCATACGGTTCCCCGGTAATCTCCGGCAGTTTGTCAAAATTCTCCAGGGGGGGAGGCGACGGAATGGTCCACTCAAGTGTACTGCCTCCCCATGGATTATCACCTGCCTTAGCGCCTTTTTTACTAAAAAGATTCAGAAGCATAATGACGATCCCGATAAGCAGGATTGCTCCTCCGATGGTTGATATCTGGTGTCCAAGTGTGAACTGGGGAAGGTAATCGAAGTACCGGCGCGGCATTCCCATCATCCCTATTACAAACTGCGGAAAATAAAGCAGGTTGAAACCAACGAACAGGAATACAAATGCTATGTTGGCCCTTTTGAAATTGTACATACGTCCGTACATTTTAGGATACCAGTAGTGCAGAGCGGCGAAAAAGGCAAATCCTACGCCCCCGAAAATTATATAATGAAAATGGGCCACAACATAAGAAGTATCGTGCACATGGATATCGGTAGCAAGTGATCCCAGGCTCAGCCCGGTTAATCCGCCGATCATAAACAGAAAGATAAACCCCAGGGCATAAAGGAAAGGTGGTTTCACCGAAATAGATCCTTTATACATGGTGGTGACCCAGTTGAATACCTTGATGGCGCTGGGCACCGCAACGAGGAAGGTGAGCAGCGAGAACACCCAGCGGGCTGTCGTACTCATGCCTGAGGTGTACATATGGTGAGCCCAAACGAAATAGCCGACAAGTGCAATGGCGATGCTCGACAAAGCGATGGCTTTATACCCGAAAACCCTTTTCTGTGCAAAGGTTGGAATGATCTCAGTGATGACCCCCATGGCCGGCAGTATCATGATATACACCGCAGGATGAGAATAGATCCAAAACAGATGCTGATAGAGAATGGGATCGCCTCCAAGCGAGGGGTCAAAGAACCCTATCCTGAGCCAGCGCTCGGCAATGACCATCAGCAAGGTTATCCCTACAATTGGAGTAGCCAGTACCTGGATCCAGGCAGTGGCATACAGAGACCAGGGGAAGAGGGGCATCCTGAAAAAACTCATACCGGAGGCCCTCAGCCTGTGAATCGTGACGATAAAGTTAAGTCCTGTAAGAATGGACGAGAACCCGAGCACAAAAGCACCGAAAACCGCCGCAACAACATTGGTGTGGGTCTGGGTACTGTAAGGAGCATAAAATGTCCAGCCCGTGTCGGGCGGACCGTTACCCATGAACTGTGAAGAGAGGGCAATTGCAGCTCCAAGGATATACAGGTAAAACGAAAACAGGTTGAGCCTCGGGAAAGCCACATCGTGGGCACCTATCATCAGGGGCATCGAGAAATTGCCAAATACCGCAGCGAGCCCGGGGATCACAACGGTAAAGATCATAATGATCCCGTGAATGGTAAAGATGCCGTTATAGGTCTGGGGGCCGAAAAACTGCTGTCCCGGCCTGAACAGCTCCAGCCTCATGGTCTCTCCCAGTATACCACCAACCAGGAAAAACACCATCATAGCGTACATATACATCAACCCGATCCGTTTATGGTCGGTGGAGGTGAGCCAGGCAAGTATTCCCTTATACTTACCCGTGTTCTCAAGATAAGAATGCGTTATTGCTTCTGCCATAATTTATGATTCTAATCCTTATTTCTGTTTTTTCGGTTCGAGCGTATAAGCAATGTTATGAACAGAACGAGAGCCAGGAAAATGATGATGGTGGCACTGATCTTTGTCACTGCCAGTGTATACCGCCTGCCTTCAGGATCGTAACTGAAACAAAACTGGAGCAAACGGTTGATGGTTGGCCTCGACTGTTCCTTGCCGGCTTCGATAATTGCCATCTTTACATCAAATGGCAAAAATGTGACTCCGTAAAGGTAGCGGGTGATTTTGCCCTTCGGACTTACGATAGTGATCACAGCGGGATGGATCCAGTCGTTGCCCTGCTTTTTGGATCTGAACCCCACTGCATTAACCACAGCGTTGATGCTTGCACTGTCGCCTGTAAGATAAAACCATGCATTTGCATGGCTCTTGCTGTGTTTTTTCAGGAAGGTGTTTTTCTTCTGGATGGCTTTTTCGGGAGTGTCCTTGTAATTGAAACTTATAGTCACTATCTGGTAATCTTTGCCGAGTTCCATTCCCATCTTCTCGACAACCTCCGAGACACCGTCGAGTAAAGGACTGCATAAACCGGGACAATCGAAATACACCAGAGTCAGGATCGTGGGTTTGGTGAACAGGTCACCAAGCTTCACCTGCTGATTCTGCTCATTCGTGAAAGTCAGTCCGGCTGGAATGAGGGTATCGAGATGTTCTTCGACACCGACCTCCGGACTGATCACGCTCTGGGACCGCCCGGGCAGCCAGAAAAGCAGGCAAACCACGATGATCGTAACCCTGAAAATCAATCCGCATTTCATGATCTTTATGTTTTAATCCTTTTTCTCGCCGTAAATTCCGGCGATGAGCAATGAGCCCCCGAGCAGGGAAGTGTCTTTGAACAGCTCTATTAAAGCCATTGTGGCCATGGATTTGTCGAACAGCATCGGTATATGGATGCTGACGATGAAGATGAACAGGAGCAGGGCCAGGAGGAGGCAGCTGAGCTTCACGAATTTTTTAATGATGATCGAAAGGCTGGCGGCAATCAATGCCAGGCCGGTTATTATCACGGTGAAACCACCTCCCGGGATGAATGAACTTACAATCCCTACATAATAACTATACATTAAAAAGTGGTTCAGGCCCAGGATCCCGAATGGGAGGGCGAACAGTATTCTTCCGATTGTACTAAGGTGTTTCACTTTGCTGTTGTTAAGCCTGTTTGATTTTTCTCATGTCAAGGACCGAGAGAACAATATGGATGATAAAATACCATACAACCAATACTGCAAGCACATAAGTAATGATCATCCATACCGGTGCTTTATCCCTGGTTGACCACATGGCCCTGGTATCGGTGAGGGAGGGTTTGTCGGTAGGGACACCAATGCTGAGGGTATCGCTGACAATAGCTTCCCGCATACTTCCTGAAGGATCGTTGACCCTTGCACCAATGATCACATTCCCAGCCTTATCTCCGGGGAGGTCCTGCGGCCAGTCGAAACCTGCATAACCGCTTTCACTTGTGGGCTTGGGATCGGTGAGTTGCATATTGCCGAAGTACCTCTGCACGAACACAATAATTTCTGCGCCTTTAGCCGGAACAGGGCCATCCTTGGTGAGTTCGACGGCTTTTACCATGATCTTTTTCTTCAGGGTATCGTAAGTCGTTGCCAGTTTAATACGTTTTCCCATGGATCCGGCCATCTTTTCAGGATCAGGCTGTACATATCCTTTATGGAAGGTTCGCAGGAATGAAATAACATTCCAGCGGTCATCCTCAGTCAGGATGTTCCTGAATTCGGGCATGGGAATCTTACCGGTGGTAATCCTGAAAAACAGCTCGCCGTCTTTCTGTGTTCCGACCTTTGGTTCAGAAAGGTCTCCGGGGGAAGGCTGGATGGCTGCAAAATTCTTCTTTGAAGGAAGCCCATGGCAGCTCTGGCAGTTTTTCATATAAATGGCTTCACCCTGTTTGACCATTTCAGGTGTGAATTTAACAAAACAGATCTTCCCTTTCTGGTCATCGGGCACAGGCCATCCGGGGTTCTGAGCCTCAACGCGCAATGCAGTCAATCCTGCAAGCAGCAGTATATAAAACAGTCTTCTCATGATACGTTGCTTTTCAGTGGATCCAAACCTTTGTCTTTTGCAGTCTCCACAACCGGGATGACAGGGAAAAATTTAGATATCAGGGTAATGATGATCAGAACCAGGATAAAACTCAGAAAGGTGATTGCAATCTCAATCATTGTTGGCGTGTATACCTTGAAATTCTGAGGTACATGTTGTATGGGCAGGAAAGGATGTGCCATGGTGGGAACTACGATGAGATAGCGTTTGAACCAGGCTGCCACCAGTACCACAACAGAGATAAGGGTGAGAGGCAGGGGCTTGCGCATTCTGCGGAAAAGCATGAGAGCAATGGGAATCAGCAATCCGCCAACCTGTACCAGCCAGAATGTCACGGCAAAATGCCCGCTCATCAGCTCTTCCAGGTGAATGGCATCGGCCCGTTTCAGTTTGTAACCCGGGACCAGGTATTCGTTGATATTGAAATAGAGGTAAACGAAGGCGACGAGTACCAGCACCTTGCCCATATTGTTGAAATGCAGGTCGGTGAGGTAGTCCTGCAGCTTGTAATTTTTACGGAAGAAGAACATGGCGATGATCACGGCTGCCGAACCTGCAACGAAGGCGCCTGAAACGAAGTAGGGACCGAAGATGGTGCTGTCCCAGCCCGGCCTTACGGTGAGGGCGAACAGCCAGGAAGTGACGGTGTGGATCGAAAGAGCTGCAGGGATGATCAGTATAAGCAGTATGTACATTGAGCGGTGTATGATTCGGTTCTGTTCTGGATGGTCACTCCAGTTCAGCGAAAGTATTTTATAAACGGGCTTGAGCCATGATGGCAGGTTGGCAAAACGTTTATACAGGACGGCCATATCGGGGATCATCGGAAGGAACAGAAGCAGGAGGCTGATGACGAAATAGGTGGTGATCACGGTCACATCCCAGAGGATGGGTGACTGGAACCTGGCATAGATGAAAACATTGGCAAGCCTTTCGGGACGCCCCATGTCCATCACGATGACCAGCCCGGCGACGGCGGCGAAGGCAACAGCGATAGTTTCTGCGATACGTGTGATGGGGTGGACCCATTTGAAGCCTATCAGTCCGAGAACAGCGCTGATAAGCATACCGACAAGGCTGGAGGCTACGAAGAATACAAAGTTGGAAATATAAAGGCCCCAGGAAATATAGTCCCTGATGCCTGCAACGCCCAGTCCGTATTTCAGCTGCTGTATATATGCAAAGAGGCAGGCGAGGAAGGCCAGTGAAAGGAATCCCATCCATGCGAAGAACCCTTTATTTAACCTGATATGATGTGACAGGTCGCTGATGATCTTTTCCATAGTCTTTTCCATGTTAGTCAGTAGATGGTTCAAATGGGAACAGCCTGTTCTTCGGAGGCAGGTAATACACCCTGGGTTTGGTGCCCAGTTCGGGCATGAGCTGGTAAGCGCCGTTGTCGCGGAGAAGCTTGCTCAGGCGGACTGTTTCCTTGGTTGTTCCGTTGGTCACAGCATCTTCGTTTTCATCGCCGAAGTAATACACCGAGTTGGGACAAGCTGCAACACAATAAGGTAGTTTGCCTTCACGGCAATGGTCAGCGCTGAACAGGCATTTGGAGATCGTTCCAAGCTTCTGGGGCACGTTCAGTTCAACATTATAGGCTTCTCCGTTATGCTTGTCGGCATCCTTCGGAGTAACCCACTGGAAAATCCTTGCCGAATACGGACAGGCAGCCATGCAGAACCTGCAACCAATGCAGCGTTCATTATCGATCAGCACGATCCCGTCGCCGCGTTTGTATGTTGCATCGACCGGGCAAACAGCAACACATGGAGGATTGTCGCAGTGCTGGCAGTTCTTAGGCATATGGTAGGGGGCTGTCTCTGCATTGTCCTGCATTTGCAAGGTGTTGAGATGGTACTGCTCGGGCCTGAGCTGGTGGGCATCCTGGCATGCTGCGATACAACGCCTGGCATTCCTGCATTTCGAAAGATCGATGACCATGACCCAGCGCTTCCCGGGAATTCCTTCCCTGCCTTTTTCCAGCATCAGCTTCGTGGGATTCTTTGCAAGAGCTTTCATCTCGAGTGAATCGACTTCGACCAGCTTGTTGTCCTGGGTCAGAAGTACTTTCGACTCGCCTGTAGCGGCCTTTTTCTTTTCAAAAATATTTCCCGAATATAAAGCCCCAGCCCCGGCTGCCACACCGGCGCCGAGCAAGCCTATATTTTTCAGGAAATCTCGCCTTGAAGGTTTTGAAGGATCCTGATCATCCTTGTTGTTGACCGTATTTTCGTCCATAAAAAGGAATTATCGATTTGAAAACGACATCTTTGCAAAAATATAAATAAATATTTCCTGATCTTTCTGACTTTAAAATTTATACTCAATCTAAATTCGACATTTAGGTATTAAAATGGGAAAATAAGAGAAACCTTGTATGCGAAGTTATCTCCCACATTGTCAAACCCGTATGGGCCCCAACGATAAAAGGCACCTACGCCGATCGTGTAAAGTTTAAGATTTACAATGTTATTAATCAGCAGTCCGCTTTCATAATAACCCAGGTTCATTTCCCTGGGTGTTGGATCCTGAAAGGCATACTGATCTTTATGGTCGAGCCATCCGAAGCCGATGTTTTGCGAAATGGCAAACTCGGGATGGAACCATTTTCTTGCTTTGATCAGCAGATGCCCGAAATCATGATAAATGAACAGGCTGGTGTATGTATTGGAAAGGAATTCGTTCATCCGCATGGTCCCAAAAGTATTCGGAGCGTAAATGGCGAACATACGATAGGTTGCATCCCCGTAATACAGGTTGCAGGCAGGGATCGGCTGGTCAACATATCCTGCACTGAACTGGAAAGAAAGCTTGCCCAGGAATTTGATATTGAACGTCTTTTTAATCTTAAAATCAAATTTATTGTAATCGTACTCCCCATTGATGAAGCCTTTGATGCCCCGGGTATATTCAATCCATACAAGCGGGTATTTGGTGCCAAGGTTGATCCTGTTGTCGATGGTCTGGATATACTGCTCTTTGTATGCCCATTTGAAACCTGCCCTGAATTCTGTAAAAACGAACTGGTCTTTCAGCACTACTGCATTCCCTGTGGGGACGGCGAGGTCCCAGGTTGTTGATTTCTTGAAATCATTTGAAAGCCCGACATTAAAGAGGAACCATTTAAATCCCCTGAATCCGAAATTCATCCCGAAATGCTGGGTCCTGTCGAGTTTCAGGGTATACAGAGGCCCGAAATTACCCGAGAGGATAGATTCATAATCAAGGGGGAAAGAGACAAGCCCCGATGGAACCAGGTTGTAGTAATAATCCCCGGCAATAGTGATATCCTGGCGTTTGTTAATATAGAACAAGGCGTCAGCTCCGTATTTATTTGTTGAAATAGCGAATGAATACTGGTAAAAACCTCCAATCCTCATCCATTTTGCCACTTTGTCGTTGGTATGTATTCCGGCACCCAGAATAAGTCCTTCGTAAGTGTTATAGTTTATAATCTTGTTGATGTCGATATCGATGGGTCCCCAGGGCCATTTACCGGTAAGGATGGTTTGCAGGGATTTAGCGTACTTGTCGAGGTTCGCATCTTTACCAATACTGTCAAGCACTTTATAAGTTTTCCTGTCTTTGGATGTGAGGGTGTCGACCCTGTATTGGTTCCAGAAATCCTCGGTCCTGGCGCCCGCACCCTGGTCAACTTCCACGTCGAGGTAAGTGAATTCGCGTTTCACCAGTTCCGGGTTGAGCACGACATCTTTAATATAGGACCGGCCTTTGGCAATGAGAAAATGCCTTCCTGCCTGGAGGTTGTAAAAGGTAACATCGGTATTCAGCTGAACCGGGAACCAATTCTGCCCCTCTATCAGTTCATACATTTGCTGGATCCTTATTTGCATCCCGCTTTCCTTGGCCGGCTGTGCGATCACATTCTGGATTGCCCATTTGTTGCTCGAAATGGAGATCACTCCTTTCATCCCATCGAAATTCGTGCCTTTATGCGGTCTGAAAGATATGATGAATGTTGTATCCCTCCCTGTATACGTGGTATCTTCTATTTTAAAAAAGTACTTGCCAATTGAACCTGCGCCGATCGGGTTTACATATGAATTCTGGAAAATCGTTATAAATGGTTTGTAAAAAGAAAATGACTGGATCTGCGTCGTAAGGAACACAAAGATGGGGTCTTTGAAGCCCGACATCCGCGCAGCGATGACTTGATTATAATTTTTATCGGGATGGAGGAATTTGCGCTTTGTCACATTTTCCATAAGAAAGAGGTACTGTGACTTGAAAAACGCCTGGGTCCTGGCCTCGTTTGTGTCGGCCATATGTTTCATGATGGAATCCTTCATGGCGGATGTGTCGGACCGCGCCATCATTCGCTTAATCATCGCCGAGTCAACAACAACCTTCCCGGCAGTCGAATCGGTGTCGATGGTAAAAAAAGTTTTATCGTAAGATGTATATGAAAAAGACTTAAGCTTTTCCGGGTCATTCATGTCGCGGTTTTCGATGGCCAGGCGTATGATACGGTGGGCGGGATTGATACCGGGCAGGACTTCCACTTCTTTCAGTTCAAATTGTTTTGCCTGCATCTCTATCTTCAGGTTTTGAAGGTTTCCTGTGAGCGGATAAGTAAGTGGTTCATATCCAACATAGGACAGTGCAAGCGATTTCGGTTTCTTTGACCAGCGGAAGCGAAATTTCCCGTCAATGTCGGTTGTGCCCCCGAAGCCATCCTCCTGAATTATATTAACAAATGCCAGGGGCAACCCGCTGGCTTTGTCTGTGACTTTGCCGCTAACTATAAAGACGTCCTGTGAAAAGACATTGAAACCCAGGGTGAATATTGTAGCAAACAAAAGTAAAAGGCGTAATTGCATTGTTCGGATAGATTTGAATGGGTAAATATACTAACATTGAATTTCGCATAAAAAAATTATGTAATTTTCTCATTCGAAAAACAATCGCCATATGATAAGTAGATCTGTACTTTCTGTTTTTTTGTTAATAGTTGCTGTTCAGGGGTTTTCGCAGGACGATCATTACTGGACCCAGCAGTTCGGCGCTACCAGCACAATCATGGGCGGAGCTGTGATAGCCGGGGTAAGGGACAATACGGCGATTTATTATAACCCCGGGGCCCTGGGGTTTATCTCCAGTCCTTCCCTTTCGGTGGATGCGAATGTTTACAAGATAGACAAGATCCTGATCGACGACGGTGTGGGACAGGGCATCAACATGAACTCGGCCCAGCTCAGCATTTATCCACAGATCATTTCAGGCCTGGTCAACCTGGTCAAGAATGACCACTGGAAATTTTCATATGCCCTGATGACGAGGAATTATTCCAATGTACTGATGAACACAAGGTATACCAATGCAGATTTTGATCCGAGCGTGGTTGATCCTAAAGACAAATTCATAGGGGCACTCGATTTCACCAACCAGTTGAATGAACAATGGCTTGGCCTTGGTGTTGGCTACAGGATTAACGATAAATGGAGTGTGGGTGGCACCGTGTTTATCAGCTACAGGGCCCAGAGCTACCAGATGACAAATTATATCAGGGAGGTTTATGGCTCAGGGGATACTGCTGCGTTCGGCACCGCGAACAACGACAGAGCTCTGAAGTACAAGACGTTTTCAGGCTTGTTAAAATTAGGGGTGGCATACCAGACTGGCCGCTGGAAATTCGGACTTACTCTGACAACGCCATCGATCCAGTTTTACGGGAGCGGGGATATTCAGAGGGAAATCTCCTTAATTGCGCTGCAAGACACCACAGCAGGTATGGGGGTGGTTATCATGGGAAGGAAGACTGGTATCCGCGCAAAATACAAAAGACCGGTATCGATTGGATTCGGGGCTGAATATGCAACAGCGAACACCAGGATTACGTTCAGCTGTGAATACTATACAAAAGTAAAGATGTATCATTTGTTTGAACCTGAGAGCGATCCTTTTGTTTATCCCCAGCCTACGGAGGCTGACTCAATGCAAGAGTATCTCCAAAATTTTCTGCATGTCCAGAACGGATCTTCCGGTGTCTTCAATTTCGGGATCGGATTCAGCCAGAACCTGGGCCCCAAATTCACCTTTTTACTGGGTGCGAGAACCGACTTTTCTGCTTACAGCGAAGTGAATGAAGGAGACAACTTCCTTCATAATGCCGGGGGCTGGGACCTGTACCATTTTTCGACAGGCATTTCCTACCATCAGAAGAGAAATACCGTGACCCTGGGGTTTACCTATAGTTTCAGTCCGGCGAAAACGGTGGACCCGATCGATGCATGGACCCCGGTTGACATTGTGACACCACCAAAGGTATATGACAACTCATTTTCCCTCATTATCGGCTATACATACTATTTTCCCAAATAATCCCTGATGACAGAGAACCCGTCTTCCATGTTAATGATTGCCAAGACTGTAAGCGGTCTTGAAGAGGTGCTGAAATCCGAGCTCGACGGCATAGGGGCTATGAACACTGAAGTGATGAACCGCTCAGTAAGCTTCGAAGGCGACAAAGCCTGCATGTACCGTGCAAACTATTTCTGCCGTACAGCCCTTCGAATCCTTAGGCCTGTTCATGTATTCGAGATCAACACCCAGGAAGACCTTTACCGTGAGATCAAAGAGTTTGCATGGGAAGACTACCTGGATGCAGATTCCACTCTCGCAGTGGATGCAGTGATCTCCTATACGGTGTTCACCAACTCCCAGTTCGTAGCCCAGAAAACCAAGGATGCAGTGGTTGACCGCTTCAGGGAGAAGACGGGCAAAAGGCCTTCGGTTGACCTGGAGGATCCTACACTGCGGATAAATGTTCACCTGTTTAAAAACACCTGTACCGTTTCACTCGACTCGTCCGGACATTCCCTGCATAAACGCGGTTACCGCAAGTCAACAGGCATCGCTCCGCTGAACGAGGTCCTGGCAGCCGGATTGCTGCGTTTGTCAGGCTGGGATTTGAAGAAACCCCTGCTCGATCCCATGTGTGGGTCTGGAACCATACTTATAGAAGCTGCGATGCTTTTATCGGGTATTCCTTCGGGATATTTCAGGGAAGAATATGGTTTCATGAAATTTAAGGATTTCGACGGCGACCTTTGGGAGCAGATAAAAGCTGATGCAAAAGCAAAAATCAGGAAAAACGATATCGACAGGATCTTCGGCTATGATAAATCAGTAATGAGCCTGAAAAGGGCAGTTGAGAATGTGGGTTTTGCAGGGCTCGACCGTCAGGTTTACCTGAAACGGACCGCCTTCGAGGATTCCGAACCCCCATCCGCCGAAGGCGTTATCATTATGAACCCACCTTATGATGAGCGAATAGAACTGGAAGATTCGGTGGGCTTTTACAAAATGATAGGCAATGTTCTTAAACGAAAATACAGCGGCTACAACGCATGGGTGATCTCCTCCGACCTGGAGGCGATCAAATTCATAGGACTTAAACCCTCGAAGAAATTCAAGGTATTTAACGGTCCGCTTGAATGCAGGTTCCTGGGTTTCGACCTGTACCAGGGAAGAAAATCAGATACTTTTTCAAAAGAATAAAAACGCAATTTATGGCAAGAGTTACAAGAATAGGAGTTTTTACGTCGGGAGGGGATTCTCCCGGAATGAATGCTGCGATACGCGCGGTTGTGCGTTCAGGTATTAATGAAGGACTGGATGTGTTCGGAATTTACAGAGGTTATGAAGGGATGATCGACGGGCTTATCGAGCCTATGGAAAGACATTCGGTATCGAACATCATACAGAGAGGTGGCACAATTCTGAAGTCGGCCCGCAGCAAGCGGTTTATGACTTATGAAGGACGTCTTCAGGCGTTTCAGAACCTTGAAAAGAACAAGATCAACGGGCTTGTGGCAATTGGAGGGAACGGGACGTTTACGGGCGCCCAGATCTTTGAAAAGGAATTTAATTTACCTGTGGTCGGATTGCCGGGTACCATCGACAATGACCTTTACGGAACCGATTTCACAATTGGGTTCGACACGGCCTGCAATACCGTGGTACAGGCGGCCGACAAGATCAGGGATACTGCTACATCACATGACCGCCTGTTTTTCCTGGAGGTTATGGGGCGGGATGCCGGTTACCTCGCATTATGGAGCGGGGTGGCATGCGGAGCTGAGTTCATCCTTGTACCCGAGACAAAAACATATATCGATAACATCGCAAGGTTGCTAAGGCATGATATGCGCAAGAATAAGACTTCCGGCATCGTGATTGTGGCCGAAGGCGATGATATGGGAGGGGCATACGACATTGCGAAACAGGTCAAGGAAAGACTGCCCGAGATCGATGCAAGGGTCACAGTGCTTGGCCATGTGCAGAGAGGAGGTTCTCCAAGCATGCAGGACCGCATCCTGGCCAGTTGGACAGGGTTCGAAGCTGTTCATGCCCTGATCGAGGGCAAGAGCAACATCATGATTGGGATTGAGAACAAAAAAGTCACCTATACTCCTTTTGACGACGCAATCAACAAAAAAAAGCAGTTCAATTTCGGCGGACTGGAGCTGGCGAGAATACTTGCGTTGTAGATGGTGAAGTTGTGTTCGGCGGAGCCGTAATGAACACCATTGAAATAAGCAATTCGTGAATAAATTGTGAGTTAGTGAACTTGTGAGTTAATGAGACAATGTTCGTAGATGTAATTCTTCCGCTTCCTTTGCCGGGACTGTTCACTTATTCGGTTCCTGCTGAGCTGAGAGAAAAGATTGGCATTGGATACCGTGTGGTTGTTCAGTTCGGGAACCGGAAAATATACACGGCCCTGGTGAGGCAAATGCATAATAAAGCAGAAAGCTCCAGGTCATTCAAGGAGATTCTATCGTTGCTCGACGACCAGCCCCTTGTCAGTGAATGGCAATTCAGGTTCTGGGACTGGATGGCTTCATATTATATGTGCCATCCCGGGGAAGTGATGAACGCCGCCCTGCCTTCGGCGTTCAAACTGGCCAGCGAAACCCGCATTGCAATCAACCCTGAATACATTATCGACTCGGTAACCCTGAATGAAAAGGAATTTCCCCTGGTCGAAACACTTTTCCACGGGAAGAAAAGCATTGAGATCTCAAAGATCTCAAAGATCCTTGACCAGCAAAAAGTCCTCCCACTGGTCAAAACCCTGATCGAGAAAGGCGTCGTGGTCCTTGAAGAGGAGCTTAAACAGAAATACCATCCTAAAACTGAGGCGTTTGTAGTTCTTAATGAATCATATACAGCCGACGAGGACGCCCTGAGGCAGATGTTCGACAGGCTTGAGCGCAAGGCCAGGAAACAGCTGGAGATCCTGATGACATACATAAGCCTTTCAAAGCATGGATTCGGTGAACTTATCGATGTTAAAAAGGATGAGCTCCTGAAACGATCAGGCTGCACTACTGCTGTATTTGACAACATGGTGAAAAAGGAGATATTTTCGTTAATTGAAAAAGCTGCTGTCAGGCCTCCGGCCGGGAAACCTGAAGCCAGTCCCGGTTCAATCATGCTCAGTGAACAGCAGCAAAGGGCAGTCAGCGAGATCCGTGATGCCTGGACCGCCCGGGATGTCGTTCTTCTACACGGGGTCACCTCTTCAGGCAAAACAGAAATTTACATCAAGCTGATCGAAGAAACAATAGCTAAAGGCAAACAGGTACTCTACCTTCTCCCAGAGATTGCGCTTACAACCCAGATCATCAGCCGGCTCAGGAAATATTTCGGCGACAGGGTCGGGATCTATCATTCCCGCTTTAATGAAGGCGAAAGGGCCGATGTCTGGAAACAGTCATCGGCTGAAAATGCCAAACGTGCCGGTGGAAATTCCTTCGACATCATCCTTGGAGCCCGTTCGGCCGTGTTCCTGCCGTATTCAGACCTGGGCCTCGTGATCATCGACGAAGAACATGATTCCTCGTTCAAACAGATGGATCCGGCACCCAGGTACAACGGACGGGATGCAGCCCTCTTCCTGGCACATCTTCATGGAGCGAAAGCCCTGCTCGGCTCTGCCACCCCGGCCATCGAAAGTTACTATAACACCAGGCAGGGAAAATATGCGCTGGTCGAGCTGGCCGAACGTTTCGGGGAAATGGAACTTCCGCAGATACAGATTGTGAATATCAAGGATGAGCTTCGAAAGGGAAGGATGAAAACTCATTTTTCAACCACCCTTCTGGACCTTCTTACCGAAGCCCTTAAAAACCATGAACAGGCTATTCTTTTCCAGAACCGCCGTGGTTTTTCACTCAGGCTCGAATGCGAATCCTGCAACTGGATGCCCAATTGCAAAAACTGTGATGTGACCCTGGTCTACCATAAGAAGAGCAACCTGCTCAGATGTCATTACTGCGGATATGTGGCTTCGGTGCCTTCACTCTGTCCTGTATGTCATAGCCCCGGACTTAAAATGAGGGGTTTCGGAACCGAGAAAGTCGAAGAAGAACTCGGTATTCTCTTACCGGGGGCGAAGATTACACGAATGGACCTCGATACAACGCGCAGTAAACATTCTTACCAGAGTATCATCACGTCGTTTGAAGAACAGAAGATCGATATCCTGGTAGGTACCCAAATGGTTACCAAGGGTCTCGATTTTGACCATGTGAGTACCGTATGCATACTGAATGCCGATAATATGCTGAGCTTTCCCGACTTCAGGTCTGAAGAACGCAGCTTCCAGCTTATGGCCCAGGTCAGCGGCCGCTCAGGAAGAAAGAAAAAGAGGGGAAAGGTCATTATTCAAACATACAACCCGGCTCACCCGGTAATAAAGGCTGTTGTGAACAATGATTACCTGGGAATGTACAATTACCAGGTAGGTGAGAGGCGGAAGTTCAAATACCCTCCGTTCCACCGGCTGATTCTTCTGAAAATCAAGCACAGGGATCCCGACCTTGTGAACAGGGCTGCCGATGATCTCGCGAAAAAACTGTCGAGGACTTTCGGTAACCGTATCCTCGGACCTGAATACCCCCAGGTTGCAAGGATCATGAACCAGTTCCTGAAACATATTATACTTAAGATAGAAGTTGAGTCGTCGGTCGCAATTGCAAAATCAAAACTCCTCGAGATCCTGACGGTGTTTTATAAGAAATCAGAATTCCACCCGGTAAGAGTGCTCATCGATGTGGATCCCCAGTAATGGGCTTCTGATATTAATGAAGAGATTATTTTTCCTTGTTTGCGGATGTGTCAATGACGAGGTAAAGGTCTTCGTTGTCTTTTTTCATCAGGTATTTCTCCCTGGCAAACCGTTCAAGCTCAGTTGAATCGGTCAGCAGCCTTCTCGTCAGGGTAGAATCCCTGCGAATTTCCTCGAGGTAAAACCGCTTTTCCTGGTGAAGGTCGTCGAGCTTGTCACGCAGTTTGGCCCGGGTGAACACATTATTACTGTCGAAAAACACCATCCATGCAATGAATGCGACAGTAATAAGGAAGTACTTATTGATAAAGATCTTTAATATTTTTTTAAAATTCTCCAATCTGTTTTTATTGAACAGAGATAAGGAACGATCTTCCCGGTTTTATGAAAGTTTTGATTTGAGGTAATTGTAGAATTCGATCTGGGAACGGACTTTTGGTGCTCCGCCGTTTTTATAAACATTCGCTTCCCGACCCGTGATTAATCTTGCTTTAACGTTATCCCGAAGTTCGATATCAAGCATATCCTGTAACTCCTTTTGCAGCTCCGGTTCTTCTACAGGGCAGGCAACCTCGACCCGGTTGTCGAAATTCCTGACCATCCAGTCGGCCGAAGTAATATAGTATAAAGGTTTCCCTCCATTGGTAAAAACCAGTACCCTGGCATGCTCAAGAAAGCGGTCTACAATACTGATACCTTCAATGTTTTCACTGACCCCTTCAATGCCGGGGAGCAAAACACAGATACCCCTGATGATCAGCTTTACCTTGACACCTGCCTCACTTGCCCTGTATAGTTTCCTGACAATGGTTTCATCAACCAGGCTGTTAAGCTTGATGACCACCCCTGCTTCTCTCCCGGCTTTCGCATTCTTGATCTCCTTATTGAGAAGTTTAATGAAGAAATTACGCATTGAAAAAGGAGAAAGGACCAGCTTGTCAAATTTAAAAGGCTTGAGGCTGGCCTCCATCATATGAAAGGCATTTACCACATCGTGGCAGATGTCCTGTTTTGCAGTAAGGAGGCTGATGTCGGCGTAGATCTTTGCTGTATCCTCGTTAAAGTTCCCGGTACCTATGAGGGAATAAAAGAAATCTTTATTGCTTTCTTTACGGCGGATGAGGATAAGTTTGCTGTGAACCTTGAACCCGGGGATCCCCTGGATAACTTTCACTCCTTCATCCCTCAGCCTTTCTGTCCAGTAAATGTTGGCTTCCTCGTCAAACCTGGCCTGGAGTTCCATAAATACAGTCACATATTTCCCGTTACGGGCAGCGTTGATGAGTGCATTGATAACGCTTGAATTTTTTGCAGCCCTGTAAATGGTCATCTTGATCGAACGAACTTTCGGGTCAATAGACGCTTCACGCAACAGGTCAATGATATACTGGAAACTCTGGTATGGGAAGTTCAGCATAATATCTTTCTCCTTGACGATCGAAAGCACTGAACGGTTTTCGAAAAGATCTTTATGCTTCAGAGGAGGCAAGGGAGAATACTGCAGTTCTTTATGCCCCAGATTGGGGAAGCCCATAAAATCCTTGAAATTATGATAGCGGCCTCCGCCCCTGGTCGGGTCGTTCTTGCCGATGTCGAGTCTTTTCTGCAGAATTTTAAGAAGGTCCTCCGGAATAGCTTTATCGAAAACGAACCTGACCGGAACTCCCCTTTTTCGTTGCTTCAGGCTGTCGCTCACCACCTCAAGGAAACTCTTTGCGACGTCACTATCGAAATCAAGTTCCGCATCCCTGGTGATTTTTATGGTATAAGCAGAGAAAGTGTCGTAGCCGAATATAGAAAAGATCTCTGAAAGGCAATACCGCACTACATCATCCAGCAGAATAACATAATGATTGTCATCGTTTGACGGAAGGATAAGGAACCGTGATACAGTACGCGTAGGCAATTCAATCAGGGCGTAATCGTCCTTGATTTTTTTGTCGCTGCGGCCAAGTTTCACGGCAAGGTAAATCGATTTATCGACAAGAGAAGAAATCTCCCTCAGGCTGCTTATCATAATCGGGAACAGGCCAACCCGAACCTGCTCCTGGAAATATTTCCTTACAAAACTGCCCTGTTCTTCATTCAACTCAGATTCGTCTACAATGAAGATCGTATGAGCCCTGAGCTCACTCACGATTTCCTCGTAGACTTTCATGAACTCTTTTTCCTGGACCTGTACGATATCAAAGATCTCTTTCAGAACTTTTTTCGGGTTGACCGATGTGTCGTAAGGCAGGCTTTTTACCTTGAGCATGCGGTTAAGGGTAGCCACCCTGACCCTGAAGAATTCATCCCTGTTATTGGAAAAAATACCCAGGAATTTAAGGCGCTCAAACAGGGGATTACCTGGATCTGCAGCCTCCTGGAGCACCCGGCCGTTAAAATGAAGCCAGCTGATCTCCCGGTTCAATAAGGGTAATTTAGTCTTTCCCGACATATCAGAATTTGCAGTTCACTTTTTATTTTTTAATCTCTTTGGGAGTAATATAAAACCTGGTTTCAGATCTTGCTCCGGGTATCTCTTCCCATTTTTCCGTTTGAAAGGTAAAACAGGTCACGGCTGAAGTCGGCATGCCATCACTGCTTTCTTCAAGGAAAAGATTGGAAAGCTGGGTGATGAGCGGGTTGTGGCCAAAGATCATCAGTGACCTGGTTTCATTGGGTGTGCTATAAATCAGATCAAGAATTCTGTCATAGGGCCCATCGTAAATCCTCCTGTCTTTAAGGATCTTCTTCTCAGGGTAACCGAGGCAGGCAGCCATGATCCTGGCTGTTTCATATGCCCTTACGGCCTGGCTTGAGATCATAAGCTCAACCGTCTCCCCGGTTTTGATTATATAGTCAGCCACCAGTTTTGTCCTTGTGACACCTGTCGGCAGAAGTGGACGCTGGTCATCAGGCAGACCGGCAGTTTCCCACGACGACTTGGCATGCCTTACCAGGTAAAGGGTTTTCATGAATCTTCAGTTAAAGATCAATATGCAAACAAGGGATAGTCGGCCATCATTTCGTTAACCTTTTTCCTGACTTTCAGGATGAGGTCCGGGTTTTCAATTTCACTGATCACTTCATCGATCATACCGACGATCAGCGGCATATGCTTTTCCTTAAGACCCCTGGTTGTGATTGCCGGAGTTCCCACTCTCAGCCCCGAAGTCTGGAAAGGTGACCTGCTGTCGAATGGCACCATGTTCTTATTCACAGTGATGTCGGCCTGTACCAGGGTATTCTCAACCTGCTTTCCGCTGATAGCTGGGAATTTCTTCCTCAGGTCGATCAGCATCAGGTGGTTGTCGGTACCTCCCGAGATTACGTGATAACCCTTGTCAACAAAGGCTTTGGCCATAACGCTGGCGTTCTTTTTAACCTGGATCACGTAGTCCATGTACTCATCCGAAAGAGCTTCGAAGAACGATACGGCTTTGGATGCGATCACATGCTCGAGTGGACCGCCCTGCACTCCGGGAAATACCGCTGAATCAAGGAGCTGTGAAAACATTTTTACTTCGCCTTTCGGGGTTGTAAGTCCCCATGGGTTCGGGAAATCCTTGCCCATCAGGATCATTCCACCCCTCGGGCCCCTCAGGGTCTTATGCGTGGTGGTTGTCACAACATGGCACCAGGGCATCGGGTCATTCAGAAGTCCTCTTGCAATAAGCCCTGCCGGATGTGCTATGTCGGCCATCAGAAGCGCTCCTATTTTATCGGCAATTGCACGCATCCTTTTATAATCCCAGTCACGGGAATATGCTGATGCCCCTGCAATGATCATCTTCGGCCTTACTTGTAAAGCCTGGGCTTCCATTTTATCATAATCGATGACACCGGTGCTCTGCTCAACCTGGTAACCAACGGCCTTGTAGAAAATACCCGAGGAGTTAACCGGGGAGCCGTGCGACAGGTGGCCGCCATGTGCAAGGTCAAGCCCCATGAAGGTGTCGCCGGGTTTCATTATGGTCATGAGAACCGCCATATTAGCCTGGGCACCCGAATGAGGCTGAACATTGGCCCATTCGGCATTGAACAGTGTTTTTGCACGATCGATAGCCAGCTGTTCTGATTCATCAACATTCTGGCAGCCGCCGTAATATCTTTTGCCCGGGTACCCTTCGGCATACTTGTTGGTGAGGCATGATCCCATGGCTTTTAATACCTGATCGCTGACGAAATTTTCGGAAGCTATCAGCTCAAGACCGCTGCTCTGGCGGTGAAGCTCCTTTTTAATGATGTTAAAAAGTGCAGTATCTTTCTTCATACTTAAAAATTTTATGTTTCCCGAAGCGTTATGATTTAGCTATGAAATACAAAAGTATTAATTTTCCGGCAAATTGTTGACCTTTGCATGACATAAACGTGTCGCTTGTTACGTATCACGTTTCACGTACCATGTTTCACCTGAAATTACGATGGCAAATCCCCGGCTGATAATCCTTCTCCTGTTTTTCCCGCTCTGGTCAGCGGCCCAGTTGAATGCAGGAGTGGATGATACCATCAACCCGGGAGTTCCGGTCACTCTAATGGCCACATACGGGATGCTTGGCAATGGAATCAATACCACTGATGACGGGGTGGAGGGTCCGTTTCCGATTGGTTTTGAGTTTTCATTTTTCGGCACGAAATACACACAATTCTATATTGGGGCAAACGGATGGATAAGCTTCAGCCCGAATCCAAATGCCAAAGGGACCAGGCAGGCATTCAGTATTCCCAGCACAGCCGATTATAATCCCAAAAACTGTATTCTGGGGCCTTTTGTTGACCTTAATCCGATTTCCGCAGGAAGCCCTTATATTTTTTACCTGAGCGTGGGAAAAGAGCCTGGTCGCAGCCTTATCGTAATGTGGTGCGAATGCCCGGTATATAACTGCATGGATTCAACCGCAACTTTCCAGATCGTTCTGAATGAAGGGTCGAACACAATAGAAGATCATATAATGAGAAAGCCTTACTGCAGCTGGCTTGACAACAAGGCAACGCTCGGCGTTCAGAACAACAGCGGGTATGTGGGATTCGCCGTGCAGGGACATAATGCCACCTCCTGGACTGCCGTGAATTCTGCATGGAAGTATATCCCAACAACGGTCGACAGTTTCCAGATTGCACAGATACCCTATGACCTTAAACCGCTTACGCCGGGGAATAAGATAGTTTATAAGTGGTACCAGGGAGGCAGCGAGGTGGCTGAAGGTCAGTCGATGTTAGTAAGCCCGGGGGAAACGACGACCTATGTTGCTTATGCAAAGATATGCGCCGGTAATGAGTTTTATGATACCGTCACTGTGTTTGTTCATCCAGTAATCCCAACCGCTTTTTCTCCTAATGGGGACGGCATTAACGATAAATTTAAGATCCTTGGAGTCCCACCCGAAAACATTACATTGTTTAACCTGCAGATCTTTGACCGCTGGGGCCAGATTGTCTTCGAAACAAACAACATTGAAGATGCATGGGATGGGACATACAAGGGACACAAATGTCCCGGGGAGGTTTACAACTGGATCATGTTTTACGAAACCGCAAAAAAAACGAGGATCTCAAACAAAGGACAGATCATGCTCATCCGTTAACCTTAATACCCAGCACCTGATGCAGGATCTCAGTCAGCTGGTCTTTATTGAAAGGCTTTGGAAGGTAATGATTTGCACCCTTCTTTAGAATGGCTTCCTTTTCATGCTGCAGAGTATAGCCTGTGACGGCGATTATAGGGACTGATGCATAATCAGGGTTGGTGCGTATCTTTTCTATTGCCTCCCCTCCGTCCATCCCGGGCCCGAGGTTGATGTCCATGAGGATGCATTCATACCTGTTCATTTTTGTCAGCTCGATGGCAGAAAGTCCGTCTTTCGCAAAATCAAGTTTATAATCTTTTTTCAGGTACATCCTGACAAGATCAATATTTGCATCATTGTCTTCGACCAGGAGGATCAGGGGAGCTTCCACGCTGCTATCAGGCCTCTTCATATGCCGTTCACCAATGATCACCGGCTTTTCATCAGCACTTCCCTGTGCAAACAGGTCAGGGATGATCAGAGTGAATGTTGATCCTGACATAGGTTCGCTTTCTAGGTTGAGACGGTAATTGAGCAGAAGCGTGCTTTTTCTTGTAATGGACAGGCCGAGCCCGCTGCCTTCATATGGCCGGTTATAGCCTTCGCTGGCCTGCCTGAATTCCTCGAAGATCAGTTCCTGCTTCTCCCTGGGGATTCCAATTCCTGTGTCTCTTATGCTTAAAATGATGTCGGTGGATGGCTTTTCCACCCTCTGAAGCTTAATGTCAATGCTGCCTTCACGGGTGAATTTGACAGCATTGTCAAGGATGTTCAGTATTGAAATATGTAAAAGATGCTCATCGGATTTAATAAAAACTCCTTGTTCAATAGCACTGTTAAGACTCAGGTGTTTCTGCAATGCCATCTCCCTGATACTCTCCACAGCGTTCTCAAGAAGAACAGAGAGGTTAACATGAACAAGTTTCACTGAATATCCCGAATCAAGCTGTGCAAAAGTCACAATAGAATTCAAGGTTCTCATGAGCCTCAGGGCCGAAGTCAGGATATGTTTTGTCATCATCTTCTGGGATTCGTCACTGATCATCGAACTCAGCATCTCGGTAAACCCCAGGATTCCGTTCATGGGAGTGCGGAATTCATGGCTCATATTGGCCAGCAGTGAGGACTTTACTCTGCTTGATTCTTCGGCGGCCAGTTTGGCAATGATCAGTTCTTTCTGAGCCTGCTTTTTATCAATTCTGACCTGCATTTCTTCAAGTTCCCTGTTCACTGCCGGACCTAACCTGTTCAGGGCGCTTTTCATCATATAATCGTTTGCGCCTCCTTTCATGATGCTGACCGCAAGGTCTTCACCAACAGTTCCCGAAACAAGTATGAAAGGAATGTCGAGGTTCCTCGATTTGAAAAGTTTCAATGCCTCCTGGCCACTGAACCCCGGCATTGCATAATCAGAAATAACTATATCCCAGCCGCCTTTATCCAACTCTGCTTCCATATCGGGTCTGGTCTTAACTCTTACATGCTCCACTTCAAACCCGTCTTTTTTCAACTGCCTGATAACCAACAATGCGTCGGTTTCATCATCTTCAACAAGCAACAACCTGATCTTTGTCATGCATCCGTTTCGTTTAAACGTGTGAATCCAATGTGAAATAAATACTTGTGCCCTCACCGGGAACGCTTTCGGCCCAGATCCTCCCTCCATGTTTCAGGATGATTCTTTTCACTGTTGCCAGGCCGATTCCCGTTCCGGTAAATTGGTCCTCGCTATGCAGCCTTTGGAATGGCGTAAAAAGTTTGTCGTAATAGGCCATGTCGAAACCCACACCGTTATCGCGGATCAGGTAAACTGTCCTGCTATCCTTGGTAGTCCTGCTGAATTCAATCACGGCTTCCTTCTCTTTCCCGGAATATTTCCAGGCATTGTCAAAAAGGTTCTGAAAAACGATCTTCAGCAGCTTTGGGTCGCAGTATTCCATAAGGCCTTCCTGGATCAGCAACCTGACTTTCCTTCCGGGGTTGATCTTTTTTATTTCCTGGTTGATCTCAATGGCAATATCGCTGATGTTGACCTGCATTTTATCAATATCATGCCTTACAATGCGTGAAAGTTTTAAAAGCTCGTCGATGAGCATGTTCATTGAGCCCGCACTGTCGGTTATCTTTTTAAGGAAATCCCGTTCGGTTTCATCAAGCTTCGAAAAATAATCCTCGATATATGCGCGGGTGATGCTGTCTATCCTTCTTACCGGCCCTTTCAGGTCATGCGATACTGAGTATGAAAATGCCTCCAGCTCTTTGTTTGCCGCTTCAAGCTGGGCTGTACGGTCCCTGACTTTTTGTTCAAGCTGTTCATTTAGTTTCCGTATCTCTTCAGTGCGGGCTGTGACAAGTGCTTCCAGCTCCTTTCCCCGCAGATATTTTATACGGTAGTTGATGGCAAGGCTTATTACGGAGAGGCCTGCAATCAAACATAAAATCATGAACCACCAGGTTTGATAAAAGAATGGCAGTATATGTATCCTGATACTTGCTGTGCCCGGAGATAATTCCCCCAGGCTATTGAACACCTGAACCTCAAAAACGTAGTCACCCGGAGGTACATTCGTGTAATAAGCCGTCCTCCGTCCTCCAACTGTATCCCAGTCTTTGTCAAAGCCTTTCAGACGGTACCTGAAAGAAATCCGCTCGGGCAAATAATATGCAGGGGCAGTGTATTGTATTTCAAGCTTCATGGTTCCAGCTTCAAGCTCATAACTTTCCAGCCTTTTTGCATGAATGTTGTTTATATATACAGCTTCAATAAGAGGCCGGGGATCCAGCCTGGATTTTAAAGAGTTTTCGGGATTTATAATTGCAACTCCGCTTGAGCTTGGGAACCACATCTGCCCGTTACTCAGCCTGCAAGCTCCGGGAAAAAGCCCCATATTCAGACCAGCCAGTCCGTTTGTCTTATCAAAATCAATGGACTGGTAAAACAGCTGATTGTTTGCGTCTTTCATCGATTTCTGAAGGACACCGAAATTGACAACCGTAAAGCCTGTTTCACTGGCCAGCCAAATATGCCCCATGCGGTCCTCAAAAATATATCCGACAGTCGCACCGAACTTTTTCCTGATCGATGAATTGAATTTTCCGGTTTGCTGATCGAAATGATATAGGCCGTCCTGCCCTGTGCCTATCCAGAGATTATTCAAAGAGTCAAGATGAAGGCAAAGGATCATGTTGTCCTGCAGGCCCTGTTTTTTTCCGTAAGCTTTGACCTTACCATCTTTTACACTTGCAAGTCCCCCGTCCTGGGTCCCGACCCACATCGTTCCCTGCCGGTCTTCGAGCAGACAAAAAATCTTATTGCTGGGTAATCCCTGGTCGGTTGTTAGCACAGTCGATATTTTGTCTTCTTTCAGGATGAAAATACCTTTTTCGGTGCCTACCCAGATACTGCCGTCTTTTGCAGCATACAAGGCATGAAAGTAAGTACAGTTCATCCCCTGTTTTTCACCGAAAAACAAGGTTGATTTTCCATCAAATTTTGCCAGGGTTTTCATACTGCCTGCCCAAAGATTATTTTTGCTGTCCAACGCAAGGGAAAAAACAGGGGTTTTAGGCAGCCCCGCTTTCAACCCGAAATTCCCGACAACATTATCTTTGATCCGGTCAATGCCTCCTTCGGCATTTCCCAGGTATATGCTTCCGTCGGCAGGCTGAATAATGGATGTTATACAATCAATTGACAGCCCGTTGGCTGAATTGAAAATCTGTACCGGTAATGTCCTTATCATCGCAAATCCTGACGCCATGGTGCCAGCCCATAAATTCCCTTCCCTGTCATTGAATACCGAAAGGACAAGGTTTGATAACTTGGAATTCTTTGCGTTGATCCCTTCAGTTTTTCCGGTCTGGGTATTCAGTATTATAACACCCTGCCCTTCAGTACCAATGGCAAGAGTGTTTTTTCCATATCCGGTGATAGCTTTGATACAGCTGCGGAAAGTGCCAGGATCGTTCCATAAACTGATGATATTATCCTTCAGATAAAATAGCTGGCCATTTGCGCAGCCTATCCAGAGAATGCCTGAAGAATCAAAAAATAATCCGTTGATATTCAGATGGCTGATGATCTCTGACTGGGAGTATCTTTTAACTTCATCATGTCCGATCATGCAGAGACCGTTATCGGTGCCTATCCACACTTCCTTGTTTTTGCCCTGACAAATCACGTTGATATTATTGTCACAAAGTCCTTCGGCAATAGAAAAGATTTTGGATGTTTTCGGGTTGTAGCGGATGATCCCGCTACCCGACAACCCTACCCAGATATTGTGATCGCAGTCTTCTGAAATGGCTGTGACATTTTTATTCATGAACACTTCTTCCGAAGCAAGCAGTCTCCATTGCTGGTTTTTATAAGCAAGGATCAATCCGTTGCTGAAACCGGCAAGCAGAGTGCTGTCGCTGGTGAGTAAAAGTGCAGCGCAGTCTTTGTATTTAAAGGGTCCATGTTCCTGATCCTCCATATGAGTAAACTGCAGTCCGTCAAACCTGTATAAACCGAATTCATTGGCCAGCCAAAGGTATCCATCGGTCGACTGAGCAATGTTGTATACACTTCCAGGGCTCTTGTCATCCGGGGGCCAGGTCTTAATCTGGTACGGATTCCCTGATTGCAGATCCGGCTTGATCTGACAGTAGGCAGAGGGTGTTTGAAAATCAGCAACAAACACCAACAATAGCATAGCAAAAAAATGGCGCACCATGGAAAACAGCATTAATTCATTTACAAATCAAAGATATAACTATTTGAAGTTTTCTCAAAGAATATTGCTTTTTGTGAAATATTTCATACTTTAGTGCTTGAATTATTAACCTAAATCTCATGATATGGCTACCGGAAATTTGAAATTGTACATTTTTGATAAAAATTCAGTTCCTGGAGATCCTCCTTATGAATTGAAAAACTTTCCTCTTGATGTATTTCGCCCATGCGAGGTAATCCAGGCTTTGTATATAAAAGGCAATAAGCCAGCTGCTTCAGCCGGAGGAACAGTTATATGGAAAATGGGAAAATGTGTTATTAGCGTGGTCGATGGTACTCCCACTATTGGTCAGCCATTGAATATGCATGAAGTTTTTTCAAGCCCGGGAAATGGTATCGGTGATGGCTCTCTTATCTGTGTTTGGGAGGAAACTAAGCCTTTGATTTCAATAAAATAAATGCTGCGGGTTGCATTGAAGTCACCTGCATTGTACTTCATCCACGAAAAGCCAGCATTTCTCTCCCGGAGCAGAATGCCAGGGAGGATTTGTTTTCTGGTTCTTTGCCACTATTTTAATATACCTTACCATACCGCTGATACTTGCAGCGGAAAATCTGATGATTTCAGGTTGCTTCGTCAAGGTTGACTTACCGGGAGGCAAGGGTTTGAAATCAGCAGATTTTCTGAAGACTCTGCCGTCTGCGCTTGTCAGGATCACCACTTCTACCGGAGGGAAAATATAGGAAGAGGTATTTACCAGAAAACTAACTGAGATATTACTGATATGCTTTTCTGTGCCAAGGTCGATCGATGCCCTCAGATCGTCTGACTGAAACCCAAGCCATCTTCCGTCATGGAAATCAGTACTGCCCAGAATACCGTCGCAGAGTGAATATTCATTCCCCTTATATTTATCTGAAGGCTGTTTTTCCAAAACAATCCTGCTCCCCAGTGCTTCATGCATTACGAGGTGAATCCCGGCCGATGTCGCAGATGCCTCACCTTCTGAAAACGCCCGGGCCCACAGCTTAACAGACATATCAATTTTTAAAGTGTCTGAATATCTGGCGGATGTGATTCCAGGTGTGTTGCCATCGGTTGTATACCTGATCGCAACACTGTCGTCGGGACAATTCATCCAGACATTCCAGTTTTTCTTTGCCGGATTGAACGAAACACCGACAAAAACCTCCCGGTAACAGAACTTCAGGGAATCTGTTCTGAAAGAACCTGCCGGTAATCCACTGACATCAAACAGTGACGCGGTATCGGTATTTTTAAAGGCATACCTGACGTATACCGGTGAAGGCACATCCTTACTGCTCACCATTACAGATTTTCCCATTATCACAGCCTCAGCCGGCCTGAAAACCCCGTCTTTGGAGGCGATCCTGAACCCGCTCAGATTTTTGCCTTTTGCAGTGAGCAATCCGGCATTTTTAAAATATACCTGGATCCCGTCGCCTTCAGGTTTTGAAAACCAGTATTCGGGTCCCGAAGATGAAGATAATCCACTGATACCATATGTATTTGTGAGCGCCAGATTTGCGAGCCTCCTGCCGACCTCCTCTTTGTTCCTGGGATGTATGTCGCTGAGGTTGCCTATGTCGAGGGTCACAGCCATCCCGGTGTTTTCAAGTCTAAGGGTTTTCGCCTGCGCCTCCCTGAGGTAGCCGCTGGCCTCTTCATAATCCCTGTAGTCGTAAGGTGCGATCTGTACAAAATAGAAAGGCAGATCGAACTGTTCCCAGTACTTTCTCCATGATGTGATCATACTTTTGAACAGCGATGCATACAGATCGGCATCGTACCTGTTTGATTCACCCTGGTACCAGATGAATCCCCTGATCGTGTAATGACGGATAGGAAATATCATCCCGTTGAAAAGCACCGAGGGAGCAGTGGCATCGGAGCCCGGACTGTTTGGATGCTTCAGGTAGTATATAAGCCTTGGGGTATATCTCAAATATTCATCGGGGGTCCAGGCTTCGGCCGGGGTTCCGCTCCAGCTCGATACGATTATGCCAACCGGTATATTAAACTTCTTGTAAAGCTCCAGGCCGAAACAGAATGCGGTTGCGCTGGTATATAAAGCCGAAACAGTATCTGCCTGAAGCCATGCAGCTCCACATGAATCCAGGGGAGTGTTTGAAATTTTTCTTGATACCGTACAAATCCTCATCCGGCTCAGATCAGTAGAAGCTATCGTTTGTCTGAGCCTTGTAAAATATTTCCATCCGCCCAGGTTATAAAAGCTGAATTCCATGTTCGACTGCCCGCCGCAAACCCATACTTCACCAATCATTACATCTTTTACCTGCAGCCTGTTCTTTCCAATGAAGCTGATCATATATGGCCCGCCCGGACCCGGAGTGAACACGCTGAGCTTCCATTTGCCTCCCGCATCGGCCTGGACCTTATGATTTTTCTCGTCCCAGCTTGTCACAACCGCGACCGTTTCGCCGGGATCAGCCTGCCCCCATAAGTTCACCCAGCTGAACTGCTGCAGCACCATATGGTCCGAAATAATTGCAGGAAGCCTCACTTCAGCATCGGAAGAATTGAGGAGAAAAGAAAAAAGTAATGAACAAAGAAGTGTTTTGATCAAAGTCGGCATACGGTCAAACCATCATATTTCATAATTTTATCGCCCGAAAGTATTTATTCAGTAAAGCAAATATACCAATGAAACGATCACTCAGCCTGATAGTAATTTTATTATGTATGCTTTCTGGCGGTTTTGCACAGAAAGAAACAGCCGCTCAGCATGAGCAGAACATGCAATGGTGGCGCGATGCCAGGTTCGGGATGTTCATACACTGGGGACTTTATGCCGTGCCGGCCGGAGCCTGGAATGGGAAAACAGAATACGGGGAATGGATCCGTACATCGGCCCAGATCCCGCTGGAAACATATAACAACTTCGTTCCGCAGTTCAACCCGGTTGATTTCAACGCCGATGAATGGGTAAAAGCTGCACGCGATGCAGGGATGAAATACATAGTCATTACTTCAAAACATCATGACGGGTTCTGCATGTTCAATACAGGCCAGACAGATTTCAGCATCATGAAAACGCCGTTTAAAAAGGATCCCATGACCGAACTTGCAGCAGCATGCAAAAAGTACGGACTGAAATTCTGTTTTTATTATTCGATCATGGACTGGCACCATCCTGATTATCTTCCGCGCAGGGAATGGGAAATAAACCGGCCTGCAGGAAACGCCGATTACGATAAGTACGTGACCTATATGAAAGCCGAACTTAAGGAATTGCTTACCAATTATGGCGACATCGGCGTTCTCTGGTTCGATGGAGAATGGGAATCGACCTGGAATCAAACCCGTGGACTTGACCTTTATTATTACGTTAAAAGCCTTCAGCCCCAAATTCTTATTAATAACAGGGTCGGCGCCGGAAGGTTGGATATGGAAGGAATGACAAAGACCGGGATGTTCGGTGGGGATTTCGGTACACCCGAACAGCAGATCCCTCCGACCGGGCTCCCGGGAACCGATTGGGAGACCTGTATGACTATGAATGATCACTGGGGATACAACAGCAGCGACAAGAATTTCAAAAGCACTGAAGAACTGATACGCATGCTTTCCGATATCGCTTCAAAAGGCGGTAATTACCTTCTGAATATAGGTCCTACGGCATCTGGACAATTTCCTGCAGAGAGCGTCGGGAGGTTAAAGGAAATCGGGAAATGGATGTCACTTAATTCCGAAGCCATCTATGGGACCCAGGCCAGCCCGTTCAGTTCCACTCCCTGGGGAAAGTGCACAATGAAAAAGACGGGTAAAGGTTTCAGGCTTTACCTCCATGTGTTTAACTGGCCTAAAGATCAGAAATTAATTGTTGGCGGATGCCTCAATAAGTTAACTAAAGCATTTATTTTATCCGACCCCAAGCATCCAGCTTTAAAAGCAGCCCGTGCAGATGATGCGATTGCTCTTGTGCTTCCTTTAAATCCGCCCGACCGGATCAATACCGTTATTGTACTTGATTTCAAAGGCGAGCCTGATTTTACCAATCCTCCCGAAATCATTTCCCGTTTTGCAAGCCTGGTTGATTCAGTTGAGGTTAACATCACGTCATCTCGTTCAAATGTCGTGATCCGTTTCAATGTTGCAGATACTGTTAAGAATGTTATTGCGGATGACTTTATGTATACAGGGCCATTCTTTGTTTATAAGGGATGTGCGGTTAATTCAAGATGCTTCCGTGACGGAAAAGCCGTAAGTGGTGTAAGCAGCCGCACCTACGTTGTAAAAACCCCTACTGTAGCAAGAGCCGTGTCAAGCCTGAAGCCAGGACTGGCCTACCGTTATTTTGAAGGAGAGTGGGATAAAATACCAGGCTTTAAAAAACTTCCCCAATGGTCTTTCGGCGTCGTTGATACGATCACACTGGCTCCTAAAAAGCGGAATGAAAACTTTGCAATGTATTTCTACGGATATATTAAGGTTCCGAAACGCGGGCTTTACAAGTTTACACTTGCTTCTGATGATGGAAGCAAGCTGATCCTTGACGATATTGTGGAAATCAATAATGACGGACTTCATTCATTGCAGGAGAAAGATGCGGAAGTTGCAATGAACCAGGGATTTCATCCCATCAGGTTAGAATATCTCCAGCGTACCGGCGGTGCCGAACTGCAGTTGTACATCGAAGGACCAGGAATCCCCAGGATGCCGGTACCAAAAGAAATGCTGTTTCATGAATAACCAAACCAGGCTCTCTCTGACTACCTTCTTAATGCTTTTACCGGCAGTTTTCCTGTTTGCTGGTAATCAGTCAGACTGGCCTTCGGTTTTTCTCAAAGGATGGCAGAAATCCCTGAAGGGAGGAGGCTTCGGGTATCATTCCCCTGACCCTGCCATAGGCTCCTCCCTGCTGCTTCGGTCTGTTGATTCACTCAGTTACATTGAATGGGAGACCGAACCCATCCCTGCCACTCTTCCGCAGGGAAACGTACAATTTATCTGGATGTTCGGAATAGACGCCAATCCTGATATTCATGTATTCAAACTATTCTTCAATGGCAGGTACTGCCTTGAATTTTCAAATCCGCCCTTATCTGAGAAAAAGACCTGGACGGTTAAAGGGGTTGACGGAATCAGCCTGACTTTCAGGGCCACTATGATCGACAAATACGGTGATCTCATGGGGTATGCTTTCCTGGAAGTGCCTTCTTCTTGCCTTCTGAAAGGCAAACCCCAGGTTGTGAAGGTGGCAGGGGAATCATCCGGCAGCCAAAGATGGTATATGACCTTCGAGGCAGGTATCGAAGAGAAAATCAGCCTGGTCCAGCAGGAGGCAGTCATCCGCGGAACAGGAACGAAGCAATTCCTTGGGGTGGCTGTATCCTTCATCCACCTGGGGGAAGCTGTGAAAGCTGCTATTGAGCAGCCAGGAGGGAAAAAGACCTCATTGATCCTTCAGCCAGGGTATAGTGTTGCAAATCTTTTGTTTTCTGCGGATAGCATATCCCCGAAAGAGACGGTTGTAGTTGAAATTGAGGGACAGCCTGCATTAAAAAAAGAAATATCACTTCATCCTGTCAGGCACTGGACTATTTACCTGGTGCAGCATACCCACACTGACATAGGATATACCCGTCCGCAAACAGAAATCCTTCCTGAGCACCTGAGATACATTGATTATGCCCTGGACTATTGCGACCAGACCGACTCCTTTCCTGATGCTGCAAAATTCAGGTGGACCTGCGAGACAAGCTGGGCGGTGAATGAGTACCTGAAATCCAGGCCGGCGGCCCAGGTAGAAAGACTGAAGCGCAGGGCCATGGAGGGCAGGATAGAGCTTACCGGACTTTATCTCAATTCTTCTGATCTTTCCGACGAGGCTACGATCGCAGCCTCTCTTCAGCCAGTAAGCTACTTTCGCGAACTGGGTTTCAAGGTAAAAGCCTGCATGCAGGACGATATAAATGGGGTTCCATGGTGCCTGCCTGACTATCTTGCCGATGCAGGAGTTGAATACCTGAATATGGGGCAGAATACCGACAGGGCTCTGAAACCCTTTGACAGGCCAACGACCTTCTGGTGGGAAAGCCCTTCGGGGAAGAGGATTATGGTGAACCGGCCCGAACATTATATGTTTGGAAATTCCATGGGAGTAATCACAGGCAGGGAGGCGCTTGAGAAAAATCTTTTTTCTCACCTGGTTCAGATCAGCCTTAAGGGGTATCCCTTCGATGAATATGCGATACAGTTCAGCGGGTATATGACCGATAATTCTCCGCCCTCGACCAGGGCATGCAATGTGGTAAAGGAATGGAATGAAACCTATGCATGGCCCCAGCTGAGACTGGCAACAGTTTCAGAATTTCTTCAGAAAGTGAAAAAGGATCATGCTTCTGAACTGCCAGTGATAAAAGGCGCCTGGCCCGACTGGTGGATCGACGGTTTCGGCTCATCAGCACTTACCACTGCATATACCCGCATGGCGCATTCCGATTTCATCGCAAATAGCGGGCTGATGACGCTGGCCGCTCTCATGAATGCCAGACTCAGTCCGCATATAGGGATGCTTCATCAGCAGATCTTTGACGACCTGGCATTTTATGACGAACACACTTTCGGGGCGGCCGAAAGTATTACTGACCCTGAATGTGAGAACAGCGTGGTGCAGCTGGGCGAAAAGCTTTCCTATACCTGGGAGGCTGTTAAGAAAAACAGGATACTGAGGGAGGAGGTCATGGGGAACATACAATCCAGGCTCCCGACTTATGGCAGGGACGCCTGTGTTGCAGTGATCAATACCCTGAACTGGAACCGCAGGGCCAGCGTAAACCTGTATATCGATCAACAGGTATTGCCTGCCGACAGGCAGTTCAGGATATTTGATTCTGAAAACAATGCAATCCCTGCACAATCCTGGTCCGAACGGCCCGAAGGCAGCTATATCACGCTTTTCACCGGCAGCATACCCCCCATGGGATACAGTTCATACAGGATTTCAGTATCAGGGGAAGCGAGAAAAAGCCAGGCCCCGAAAAAATTCGAAGGAACTCTTGGAAACAAGTGGTACACTCTCAGGATTGACCCGGCAAGCGGAAGAATCCTGAGCCTTTACGACAAGGAGGCTGGTCGCGAACTCTGCGACGCCTCGGCAAAGTACGGATTTGGAGAATTTATCTATGAAACTCTCGGGAAAAACCGCGAACAGGTTTCCAACCGAAGACTGGATATGTATAAACGTGAAGTATGGGAAAGGATTAAAATCTCCGGCATTACCGAGGGGGAAGTCTGGAGCAGCATTACTCTCAGCGGACAGCTCCCGGCTTGCGCCGGCGCCGAAGGAATACAATGCGAGATCCGTCTTTACAATGCCGAAAAGAAAGTCGAATTCAGGTATTCGATGAAGAAACTGCCTGTGACTGATCCTGAAGGAGTATATATTTCCTTCCCGTTCAGCATGATGAAAAAGAACAGGGTCAGCTACGAGGTCGCCGGGGCATTGGTGGAGGCAGGGAAAGACCAGATAAACGGTTCGGC